>Ga0214923_10000161_pt1 | contig 102036 bp, 90 predicted proteins | sample LL1510_MetaG_FD_177993 | JGI IMG/M metagenome (GOLD analysis project Ga0214923, IMG submission 177993) | Freshwater microbial communities from Lake Lanier, Atlanta, Georgia, United States - LL-1510 | ecosystem: Environmental > Aquatic > Freshwater > Lake | place: USA: Georgia | collected... | reverse complement strand
CTGACACCACTTACCATTTAACGACAGGCGGAAGTGAAGCAAAAATTGCTTCAATATTTCCACCCGACATCAAGCCAAATCGAGTTCCGCGATCGTGAACTAAGTTGAACTCTGCATACCGCCCACGCCAATGCAATTGCTTGTCTTTAAGCTCAGCTGTGAACGGAGTTTGCACGCGGCGCGCGAGAATTTCTCCATAGGCACGCGCAAAATGTTGACCCACTTCAAGCAACAGCGCCAGATCATCGGCTTGTTCAACCTTCAGATAGTCAAAAAAGATTCCGCCCACTCCGCGCGGTTCACCTCGGTGGGGAATGTAAAAATATTCATCGCACCATTGTTTGAATTTCGGGTAATCGCCCAAACGATGATTTTCGCAAGCTGACTTAAATGCAGCATGAAAATGATCGGTATCCTCGCTGTATCTCTGCATAGGAGTGAGATCACCACCTCCTCCGATCCAAAATACAGCCTTATCGCCCTCACCCACTTTCAAGATGCGTATGTTCATGTGCGCAATGGGTGCTTCTGGATTGTAGGGATGCGAGATGAGCGAAACTCCGGCCGCCAAATAGGGCTGACCTGAATATTCGCGCTCAATCGAGGGATACGAAGGCCCCCACACAACACTCATATTAACTGCTGATTTTTCAAGAACGGGACCGCGAACCACGCTCATCACGCCGCCCCCTTGCGGGCTTCCGTTGAGCTCGGCCTTGTTCCAGCTCTTGATCGACCAGTCTCCCAGAGGGTCAATGGCTTTGAACATTTCGCGGTTGAGGTTCCGGACAAATCCAAGAAGGTTGAGCTCGGCAGGCTTTAAACGCCCTGCTGCAAGTGCAGGCTGCGCAAGTGTCCAAATGGGATCCTGTGGATCCAAATCCATATGGATGGTCTCTGAGAAATTTTTGCGCGGATTTCTGCTTAGAAAGGAAGCATAATTTTCTGCGGAACTCTGCGCAGCAAGCAATGCGCGCTCATCCAATGAAACAGTCATCGACCCCTCCCTTCAACCTCGGGAGGAGTCTAGAGCGTTCAGAGGCAAAACACTACAATTCGAGGTCTCGCAGACGAAAGTTGGATTCAGATCAAAAGAATCGAACTTCCCCCTCAAGAGTCTGGCGATGACGAAACCTCTCAGGTTCAAACGAGAACATCCTTGGTGGACGATACGCCATGCCCCGCGGTCTGTGTGGTGATTCCAACAAGATATCGAGCGATTCAATTTTTTTGCGGAAATTACGCACGTCCATCGGCCGATTCAAGACGGCTTCAAAGACTCGTTGCAGCTCGCTCAAAGAAAATTCATTGGCAAGAAAAGAAAACGCAATTGCATCAAAACGAGTTCTTCGGCGAAGTTCCAACAGTGCCGCATGTTGAAGTTCGCGCGCATGTGGTTCGAGAAGTTCACTCTGATCGTGAACTTCTAGGAAGCGATACTGCGAAAGACCACTGGTTGCGACAAATTCAAGGTCGTTAGGCGATGCAACGGTAAAGAAACAGATCTCAACTTGACGCGCTGCACCCGACTCCTGCGAACTTTTCGACTCAAATGCTCCCACCTGAAACATTTGTGTCAGATCGAGTGGAAGGCGCGAACGAATCACTTGCCGCGCCGTCGCTTGAAGATCATCTGACTGATCATAAGGCAAACTTGGAAGATGGAAAATGTCTTGCTGATCGTTATTACGGATTGCAAGAACCCGGAGCTTTGCTCCATCAAACGAAAAAACCACCGTTGTCACTAGAATTGCCGGAACACCACCAACCAGGTGACCCTGGCCGCTGACAGCTCCACGCGTGGTCACTGCTTCTGTTCGCATTCCCATAGTTCAACCTCACAGTGAAAGGTGACTTTTTGGAATCGTCTCACTGAGCAAATTCTAAGACCACAAAAAGCAATGCTCAAGTCGCCGAGCAACAAAAAAGGTAACAAGCCAACAGACGCCGACTTGTTACCTTGTCTTGGACACGCTTTGTTTACTTAAGACCAACTGCGAGATTGTAATAGGACAGCTCGAGTTTCATTCCGAAACACATGTTTCCAAATCCACTTTTTGTGCATTGGTCAACAAACTCCGCAGAGAACGGACCGAGCACAACGCTGCCCTCAACACATGCAGCAATGGGTTCATTCCAGTTGGAGCCTTGCGGACAAACACCGCCCCCTCGAAGCGCATTGTAAAGTTCGTTTTTCCAGAACGGATCACGACAACCGGCCATTTGATTCTGCAAGCAAGAGTTTAACATCGCATTCGTATAAGGAGCGAAGGTCGATATTCCATCAGTGCAATAAGCATAACCACGAAAGTCGATGTGAGTTCCGAGCGGACAACTCAACGTGAACGTGGGACCAGTGGCCCCATTCGAGGGAGCTGGCAAAGTTTGCGGAGGAGGCGCTCCACCAGCAACCGGCGGGACCGGGATGGGCTGAGTTAAAATTGGACCAATAGGCTGACTTGGATCAATCACGGGCGGCAGCGGTGGTGCCGTTGGCGCAGGTGGAGGAGTCAACACCGGTGGCAGTGCAGGAGTTGGAGTGAGCACGGGCTGCGTTGTTGGCAATGGCGCTGGAGTCAATGTTCCAAGCAACGAACTCTCATAGATTCTCGAGATATCCGCAAAATATCCGCGGAACGCTGCGCGCTCCTGCAGCCACATGAAATCCGGACGTTCGTCGCTCAACCATCGACCACCAACAATGCGCCCCAACGAATCCAGTTCAATCGCATACTGGTACGTTTGAACTTCTTCTGCAGCAGGTCGATTGTCGCCCAGTGGCATGACGTTTGGCTGCTCGAGCTCAACAAGCAAGTGCACGTCTGTTTCAACGATCACTTCTGTTACAGCTTGAGGAGCCGCACCCACGGATGCTGGCTGACGCGAAATCTCACGCGTCGCGTATGCAAAGATAGGGAAATTCCAAACCTCAGCACCACGTGTCAGATCCGCGATCAAATTTTGTCCATTGCGGCCAATCAGATTTGCAAGAACCAAGTGAAACGCACCTGCATTCGTATCACGGCAAGCCGCTGTATTTCTCAGGTGCGGCATTGTGGTGAGGTCAGCGTCGCAACGCTGACCAAGCGCGCGAACCGCAGGCATGTAAACGACTCCCTGTGCATAAGCGAGAAGTGCCTTCACATCGCCGCTCGCAAACGGAACCGAGATCCCGCTTGGTCCCTGCACGGTGACAGCTCCAGGCTCATCAAAATTAATTGCAGCAGCGGACCAGCCATGACATATCCCTTGCCATTTCGGCATCGCCGGATGCGTGCGCGCAAGCTCCGCCTGCACGGTTGGGAAATCGAAACGGCCCATGTAGATGTCGTACTTTTCTGCCGGAGAAAGTGCAGACAATTCGGCTGGACTCATGCTTCTCACTTGAGCTTCACTCAAGCGAAGAGAATTGAAAGGAGTTTGCAAACCATTTTGCCAACGCAGGGCAATGCCGCCCAGATAGCTTGGCCAATAGATATCTGCCCATGGAATTTTGCTTGCTTGACCTGCGCTCGGAAGGTCGGCCAGAACCACCACAGACCCTGCATCTAACTGAGCAGGGTTATTGTAGTCATCCCAGGCTTCTTGAACCTTGTCGCGGGTCACAGTGGGGCGACCCGTGCAGCCGCCCAAAGATATTAAACAAAAAAATAGGAAAAGGTTACGAATGCCCGCAAACACGCGCATATAATGCCCCCAAGATTGGAACCACACTCGTCCCGCTATGGCGAGATATGGGGGCCGTCAACAACAATTAGTTATGCTGAGGTGAAAGCAACTGTCGCAAGGCTTCGGTTGTTTTCTTTGGATCGTTTTTCGCAAGATAAATGATCTGCTCTTTGTGCGAAAGCCGCTCGAATGGCACTTCTTCCTGAACCTGAACACGTTTCGCAGCAGAGCCCGATCTCTCAAGTTCATAGTCGGCAACTGTGAGCGCTTCATCAGAGCGTTTATCTGGGTCGAACGTGAGCCAACGGAAATAAGGACGCAGCAGCGCGAAATAAAGGAAAATCATTGCCAATATCGCAACTGTTGCAATGATCCCTGTTTGAATGAGCGAAGTTTTTCGGGCAGTCAGCGACGCTTGTTCAGCCACCGCCATTTCATCCATTTCAAACGGAGCATTCTCAACCGTTATCGTATCGCGGCCGTCCTGAAATCCAATAGCATTCTTCACAAGTTTCGTAATCATCCCAATCTCATCGGGGGTGCGAGCAACATATTTTCCATCAACCATTTTGCCATCAACAAGAACTGCTGTGGAAATCTTTTTCAGAGTTCCAACAGGTTCAACGATCTTGCTCACCGTTCTCTTCACATCGAAATTTAGAGTTTCCATCGTTTGTTTGTTGGCGCTTGAACTTCCACCGGCAGCCTGATCATCTTTCTCACCAGGCAAATTGCTCTTTGCACCAGGAACACCTGTGGGATTCAAACCCTGACCTTGCGAAGACTGTTCATTTTTCTGCGAACCCAAAACAACTGTGCGTTCGGGGTCGACATCTTGAACTGTTGTTTCAATCTTCTTAAAATCAACGTCAGCCTGAACTTTGGCTACCACCTTGTTATGCCCAACAACCCGACCAAGAATTTCGCGGATACTTGTCTCAAGTTCATGCTCGACACGCTTTTGATATTCACGTTGAGCCGATGTCACGCGATCCAAGCCACCGTCTTCTTCGTCTGGCTTTGTCAGCATGTTTCCAGCTTCGTCGACAATAGCAATGTTGTGCGGTTCCAAGCCTTCAACAGCGCGTGCAACAAGGTGAAGAATGCCCTGGACCTGCTTGGGGCTAAGCTGCTTGCCCACCTTCATTCTCAGCATAATACTAGCGGTTGTCGGCTTTTTATCCTGCTGAAAAATAGCTGGATCGGGAATAACAATATGCACCCGACTCGATTCAACTGGATCGAGTTTGTTGATACTGCGTGAAAGTTCACCTTGAATTGCACGAAGCTTGCTGACGCGTTGATCAAAGTCGGTCATACCAAACGAGCGGTCATCAAACTTTTCCCAACCCACCGAAACGCCGTTGCTTGGCAAGCCCTCTTGCGCAAGAATCATTTTATATTCATTCAGCTTCTCTTCAGGAAAGAGAAGTGTTTCGCCTTCAATTTTAAAGTCTTTGACGTTTTGCTTTTTGAAGAGAGCGAGCACTGCTGTGCGATCTTCCTGAGACAAGTTTGTATAGGCAAGCTCATAAGATTGAGCAGGTCGATAGAAACTAACAGCGAGCAATATAGCAAGTACCGAAGCAAGACCAACACCCAACGCAATTTTGCGCCCAGGAGTCAGGCCTTTGTAAAATATGGCCGACTGCGACCGAAATTGCTCAAAGAATGTCTTTACACGTTCAAACATTGCTCAATCACTCACTTCACGAAAAGATGTCTTTCAACCATATCGCGAATCAACTCAAAACGACTCAAACCTGCATGCGCATGACGTCTTGATACGCTTCAATCGCCTTGTTGCGCATTTGCACAAGCATATTAAAACCGAGCTCTGCCTTCGCAACGGAAAGCATTGTCTCGTGTATGTTACTTGATTTTCCCGTCGCTAAATCCATGCTCGCTTTTTCGCTTTCGCGCATGCCTTTGTTGACATCCGCAATGCCATCTTTCAGCAAATCTAGAAACTGGCTTTCGCTTGTTCCCTCAGCTGATGTCGCTTTGCTTTTGCTCGAACCAAGTCCACCCATCGAGCGAAGGTCCGCATCAATTGAACCTAAGTCCATAGGTTTTGCAGTTGCACTGCGAATCATAATTCATCACCCCGATTAGCCGCGGCCAATATTAATAGCCGTATTTGCCATCTGCTTGGTTGCATTCAATGCAGTTGTATTCGCCTCAAAAGCACGGTTGGAGGTGATCATGTTGACCATCTCTTCCATCACAGAAATGTTTGGCATGGCAACCATGCCATCTTTGTTCGCATCAGGATGTCCGGGGTTGTAAACCATCTTCGGTGGTTTTTGATCTTCAACAACGCCGTCCACTTTCACTTCTTTAAGATTTGGGTCAAACGCCTGTCGCATTAAATTATCAAACGTGACGCCAGCATCTCGCGCAGTGAATACGACATCTTTTCTTTTGTACGGACCACTTCCATCTTCAGTCCGGGTAGTATTTGCGTTTGCGAGGTTGGAGGAGATGACGTTCATCCGAACGCGTTCAGCTGCCAATGCAGAGGAACTGATCTTCAGACCTTCAAGAAAGCTCATAATTAAGACCTCCCGCCATTGATTCCGTAGCGCAACATGCCAAGGCGACGGTTGAGAAGTTCAACCGTCGCCCTGTAGAGTGTTTGGTTCCAGGCCAACTCGGCCATTTCAGCATCCATATCAACGGTGTTGCCGTCATTGCCGATGCTTTCGGTTGGCTTCACATGCAGGTCACCGCGGAGATCACCGTTCACAGTGAGACCCTGATGTTTGAAATGCCGCGCATCTGTGGCCTGGATTGCCATTTGCCCGTCATTTCCTACCGCCGCCCGAAGCTGTTCTTCGAACTCATATCCTAGTGCCCGGTAGCCAGGAGTTTCCGCATTCGAGATATTACTCGTGATGACATTTTGCTTGATGAGCCGCTGGTTCAAGCTCTCTTCAAGCACACTGTCAGCTTTTGCGAAAACCTGGTTACTGGTAATTTTCATACGTTCTTACCTTCAACCTCGTATCCGCACTCAACGAGTTCGTTGAGCTTATAGCGCAACGCGCGCAACGAGATACCCAACGCTTTTGCCGTGTGTGTCCGGTTTCCGTTCATACGGCGCAAAGTTTGCAGTATGAGGCGTTGCTCAAGTTCGCGAAGAGTGATTTGGGGAAGCGCATCACTCATAGCCACTTCTGTTCGGCTATTTGCTTTCATCAAATGCAATTCTTCAACGCTGATATAGTCGCGGCTCGCAAGCAGAACAGAGCGCTGAATGACGTTACGCAACTCGCGAGCGTTGCCTGGCCATGTATAGGTTCTCAAGGCTTGCTTCGCTGTTGGCGAAAGCTGCACGTTCTTTGAGAACTGCATATTGTATTCGCGCAGGAAGATTTCAGAGTAGAAATCAACGTCAACAGTGCGTGTGCGCAGAGGCTCGATATCCAGCTGAATCACGTGCAACTTGAAATAAAGGTCATTGCGAAAGCGTTGTGCGTTGACTTCATCGTTAATGTTCTTGTGAGTACAAGCAATCACCCGAGCATCCGCTGCAGTGCTGCGACGAATCGCGCCCTTATTAACATCCTGTTCTTTAAGGATGCGCAGGAGCTTGAGCTGCAACTGTGGGTCGAGTTCGGTGATCTCGTCAAGCATCAACGTTCCGCTCTCAGGAGCGCGTGGCATGCCGTATTCATTGGCACTCCGGTTGCCGTTAAAAATTTCCATTTCAAAGAAATTTTGAGGGATGTTAGAGCAGCTCGCCACAACAAAGCGGCCTCTGTCTCGACCACCAGCGATATGAATGGCCTTAGCAAGAGTTTCCTTGCCCGTGCCGCTTTCACCGGTAATCAGAACGGGCACCTTGGTAGGCGCAACAGTACGTGCAACTTCAAGAACCTTGTACATCTTCTCATCACGAGTTGGAAAATGACGAAGCATTTCCTCTTCAGTGATACGTCCTTCGACGTTGGCAAAAGCCTGATTGATGTTGCCAATGTTCCGACCGTTATCAATAACGCTCGGCGCATTGAAGTTCTGATTCTCTAGGTCAAATAACCCCAGTGGCCTGGCTTCGCTCATGTGATCTCCCTCCCAATTTTGTTGGCGTTAGCGAATCCGTTCCAATCTCTCGCTTGCGAGAGACGAGAATTTTTTGTCGGTGATGTCAGCCGCAGAGAGTTGCCACGCTGTCTTGGCCTTCTCGACCATTCCTGCGCGCGCGTACGCGATTCCAGCCTTGTAAGCGGACTCTGCTTTTCTTGTTGATTGTCCGAGGTTTGCGACTGCCATGAAGACATCGCCCGACTTTGCCAAGCGGCCCGCTCCGCGCAGATCGTCTGCGTATTGAATAAGGGCCGACTCAATACCGCGCGCCTCAGAATCATTGCGAGGCGCGGTTGTCATGAGCGTATCAAAGACTTTATCGGCATCATCGCGGCCACGTGCAGCTGCGGCTAGTTGAACAAGCACGCCCACATCTCGCTCTACGTAACGGCCGAATTTGAGCTCTTCAAGGAGAATGATTTGTGCGGTCTTAGAGAGATAAGGTGAACGAGCTGCTTCACGCACGGAGGCAGTCGCGCGGTCGGAAAGGCCACTATTGCGTCTCACGTCGCTGGCAAAGACCTTCTTGAGATTCGCCTCTGCCTTTTCAGTTTGTTGGCCTTTGATCTGCAACTGCGCCATCAAGGCAATGCCTTCGTTACGTTTGCTCTCGTCAGAGGTTGCAGATGTGAAGAGTTGCAAAAGCCCGAGCGCACGTTTGTTGTCACCAACAGACAACCATCCATCGACTCTCGCCATAAGCAGCGCAGGATCGCGGAGAGTAAAATCCATCAAGCCAGGCCGAGCGCTGCGCTCGAATTCAGCGAGTGCTGGAAAGTCTTTCTTGCGTGCATATTCATCAACAACAAATCGCACCCGTTGAGACAGCTCGGCATCAAGCACTGCTGTGCGCGGATCTTTCGGAAAGCGGGTGCGGTAACGTTGCAAAGATGCGTCCGCACTCACCACATCAAGTTGATTAATAGCAAATTTGGTTTGCACAAATGCGCACGACTGACGCACCTGTTCAGAAACAAAATTTCCATTGAGACAGCTTTGCAAGGCGGGCTGATGAGCGCGCGCGGCTTCAGGACGCGTGTTGATCACAGGCTCAAGCAAGCGCAGTGCAGCGCCAATCCGTGCTGCCCAAGGAGCACGATCGTTGAGCGCAATGTCGGTGTATTGCGCTTTTAACTCACCAACACCTTGTGGCCCGAGTCGAGCCGCCCGCAGATCAGCCAGGCGCAATTGCCCCAGAGCAGCGGTTTCTTGTCCTGCAAAGCGACCCGTCAGCGATTGTAAATAGTCGTTTGAAAGGTCTGCCTTGCCAGTCAAATAAGCCGACTCACCTGCCATCCAAAGCAACCGTGGGCTGTCTAGGAAGCGGCGGCTGTTGAGACTTGCAAGACGGCGAAGCAGAGACAACGCCTGTTGAGTCGACCCAGCGCGATAGAGAGCTATTGCCAACTTCTCAATTGAGTCGAACTCATTGACAGTTCCAACATCAGAACCGGCGCGGCGCTCCAAGGTCGCCATAGTTTCAGCTGGCGTTGTAGCAACACTTTCAAGTCTTATTTGCCCGCCATCACCCATGAGCGGCTGAATCGCTTGTGTCGCACTGCCTTCAAAGCCAAGGTTCGGCGCAGGAACGTTTGAATTAAGCGACGCAAGTTTTTTGGTTGGTGACGCAGCCTCATCGGGAAGGTCGATCTCTATCGGCTGAACAACCCGAATCGGGTTCTTCGCATCGCCAGAGTTGCGGGTCGCAGCCGCCGTATCCTGAACCTTGCCATTGGCGTCGTCTTGCCATTCCCACTCTTGTTCAAAATTGCGTGGTTCGACAGGTTCGGTTCTCCAGATATCCACCATCAAGCGCCAAGGGTTTTCTTGATGGGTAACAAGCCACGAGACAGGCGCGTTCTTCAATTGAAACGAAAGAACAACCTCATTGTTCTTCTCTTCAACAACAACGCGATGGATATAGCGAGAGTCGTAGAAACGGCTGACATCGAATTCGGAGGCGCGTGCCGGGCTCACCCTCACTTCAAGGGCTCGCGAATCTCTCAAGTAGCGAGTCGCAAATCGGCGGGCCACCTGCAGGTCAAAGGATGCACGGTAACTGTCTTTTCCAGGAACAAAATGCTCAGAGAGACGGTTTTTTCCGTCTGACTTTCCGCCGCCAAAAGCCGTTGCCGCTGGCACAAGCACGCCGAGCAGCAAAATTTGGCTGTACTTTTTGGCGCAATGGAACACGCTAACCTCCGAGTGAAAAAGACGCTGCAAGACGCAGCGACAGCCTCACAATTCCGAGATTAGCGCAGCCCAAAAAATTACGTTCTGTCTGGTTTTTGACCTGATAAGCCTTTTGACACAAACAAAACTGCCGCCTTTTTTTCTTCAATCATTCTCGCAGGCAATTTTTCGACACCCGCAGATTTTCCGACACCTGCGGGTTTTTTTGACGTGTTATTTCCATGACAAGTCATCTTTTTGCAGGCTGTCTGGGAGTTCAATACAACTTGCAGCACTCATTGGACTGCAATCTCTCTCTACCTCACCACCACTTAAAGCAAATGTGGCAAGTGCTCGAAATCCATGCCAGTCGCGGTTAAATCGCAACGAGTTCCAAAGCAATTGGTAGTCTCCCAAAACTGTCAATTCACTCCATCCCGCTCGCACTGCAAAATAACCATGCCATGCCCTGACATTTCCGCAGGTTCTCTCGGCAACACACAGCTCATTCCCAATATGTTCTAGAAAGTGAATCGTGGTGATTTCGGGAGTCGATGAATTCAAATTCTTTGACTTACAGGGAATTAAAGCAGTCACCTGCCGCCGCGAAAGCTGAACAGATGGCGTGTTTTTATGATTCAGACCATCCACAAACTGCAGCTTAATATCTTCGCATTCACCGTCGCCACGTGCCTGATGTGAAAGGAAGAATATAGGCATACTTGCGAGCAAAGCTAAGCTTTTCATTTTCATGACTGTTCTCCTGCAATGCCAAGCTCTTCGCTTGAGAGTTCATCGCACGTAATTGAAAAAGACTGTTGATCGAAACCAAGTCTGAAGCTCACAGCAGTCCACCCAATTGGAAAGGGAATGCTGTTGATGAAAAATGAAAATGCATGTTTTTTATCTGTACAGTAGCGTCGTTCACAAATTTCACCGGGCCCAGCAGACGCTTTGCTTTTTTGCGGCGGATCAACAATCAACTTTGGCTGCGAAGAAAGCGGATATTGTTGCAAATTTCGCAAACAAAGATCGATGATCGTGAGTCCTGCATGAGTCCGCCAGGCGGGCATTTTTCTGAGGGTGACCCATGCCGTAAAGTCACCCGTTGCGGTCGCTGCGTCATTGCAAACAAGTGCAGGCTCAGGACCTTCAGAAAGATGTTCGCAGTTGAACGCACCGGCCGTCGAAACCTGAGAATAAAGCATAAAGAACAAAGGCAGAATCCATCTGCAGCGCGGAGCTACAATCGAATGGCTCTTCATCACAGGCCTCCTCAGATTGTGTCTTCAAAACAACAGAGGCCAGAATAGTTTTTGGCGAATTGAAAACAAGCCGATATTTTTACAAATCAATCACAGTTCGATCATGAATTTTGGGAAATCTTTTCGAACACACTTTGCTCAGAAGATTCCCAATCCAATCCTCACACCCTTTCAGTTTTCACACTTCCAAGTAAACTGCCTTGCATCTGACATTGCGATCAGGGAGATGCGACAAACATGCTGAGGCTCATACCCACACTTTTCTTTTGGCTCACTTTTATGGGTTCAGGGATTCTCTTTCAGATCATCCTACTGATTCACCTCCTCTTTGTGCGCACAACCCAACAACATCATCGCCTTGCTCAGCAGTACCGATTGCGCTGGTCAGCGGCCAATCTCAGGCTATTTTTTGGCGCCGGATCGCTCAGCTCCCTGCGTAGCGCCAGCAAAGAGCTTCCTGAGCAATTCATTCTCGTCTCAAATCATCGCAGCAACCTCGATCCGCTGCTTGTCTTTGTGGTTGGACGCCCTCTCGTTTTTCTCGCCAAGAAATCTGTTTTGAAAACCCCTGTGATTGGCTGGTGGATGAAACTCTGCGGAGATGTTCCTGTGGATCGTGGAGAGAAAACGAGCCGCGAACAAAGCCTGGCACTTATGAAAGAGCGCCTGCAAACAGGAGACTCACTGCTCATATACCCCGAGGGAACAAGACAAACGGATCCCAATGTGCCGCTCGGTCCTTTTAAAGATGGCGCCTTTCATTTGGCGGCACAAAGTGGAGTTCCGATTGTTCTCTTAGTGCTCAACCGAACCGACCGGGTCTGGGAGAAGGGCAGCCTCATGCTCAATTTGATACCCTTGCGTTGGCGCATTTCTCAACCTCTCGCGAGTCAAGGACGCTCCGCAGATGAACTCAAGGCACAATCCATTGAGAAGATGCTCGAGATGGTACAATCTCTTTCGAATCCGTAATTTTAGGGAGCTTTCGCAATGGAATATCGCAAACTGGGCCAATCGGGTCTTTTCGTCAGTTCACTCTCATATGGCTCGTGGATCACATTCGATCACCAGGCCAGTGAAACACAGAAACAATGCATGTTTGCTGCCTATGATGCCGGGGTGAATTTCTTCGACAACGCAGAGGTATACTCGGGAGGTGAATCCGAAACTGTGATGGGCGATATTCTGAAGAGTGCTGGATGGACAAGGGACAGTTATATTGTCTCCAGTAAAGTCTTTTGGGGAGGCAACAAACCAACCCAAAAAGGCTTATCTCGAAAGCACGTCTTTGATGCTTGCCATGCTGCTCTCAAACGCCTTCAACTTGATTATATCGACCTGTATTTTTGTCATCGTCCAGATGCCAACACACCGGTTGAGGAAACCGTCCGTGCGATGAATGATCTCATCCATCAAGGAAAAGTTCTCTATTGGGGAACGAGTGAATGGCCTGCCGACCTCGTCACCCAGGCACATTCGGTTGCGCGTGAATACGGCCTAGTAGGGCCCACTATGGAACAGCCACAGTACAACATGCTCAAGCGTGACCGGGTGGAAAAGGAATACCTTCGACTGTTTAAAAACTACGGCATGGGAAGCACAATTTGGTCGCCCCTCGCCTCGGGCATACTCACCGGAAAGTACATCAATGGCATTCCGGTGGGCAGTCGCCTGTCAAAGCCCGGATTAGAGTGGCTGCGAGATATCTACATCAACGATCAAGTCGATTCCCTCAACGGAAAAATCAAGAAACTCCAAACTCTGAGTTCCGAACTCGGTCTGACTCTCCCGCAACTTGGCATCAGCTGGTGTGCACAAAATCAAAATGTCAGCACTGTGATACTGGGTGCAAGCAAAATTGATCAGCTTAAAGAAACTCTGGCCGCAGATGAGCTCAAGAAACGGCTGACAGCAGACGTGATGGGCACAATCGACCGCATCCTTGAAAACGTCCCAACTCCTGAATCCCTTTTTTAGGAACGGCTCGCGCCCTGCTCATTCGCGAAAGAAGGTTTTTTTTCAGGATTGCATAAATGCTTTCAACCGAACTTCTACTCAGTCTTCTGACACTGACAGTGATGGAAATTGTCTTAGGTATCGACAACGTCATCTTCATTAGTTTACTTGCCGCACGTCTGCCCAAAGAGTCGCGTGAATTCACCCGAAAACTAGGGATAGGACTTGCCGCGGCATTGCGCGTCGGGTTGCTTTTTGGAGTTTCGTGGCTTGCCTCACTCACCGAACCTCTTTTCCAAGCGTTTGGAAACGACTTTTCTGTCAAAAGCCTTATTCTCCTCGCGGGCGGATTGTTTCTTCTCTACAAATCGACAAAAGAAATCCACCACAAGATTGAGAGCTCAAATGATGTTGGTCCAAGTGCAAAAATTCACCTGACCATGGTGGCAGCAATCGTTCAAATATTGCTTATTGATCTGGTTTTTTCGATTGATTCCATCATTACAGCCATCGGTATGACGCAAAACACATGGGTCATGATCGTAGCCAATCTTCTTGCACTCGCAATGATGATGGCTTTTGGCGGTTGGATTGGAGATTTTGTTGAAAAGCATCCATCCATCAAAATGCTCGCATTGAGCTTTTTGTTGATGATTGGCGCACTCCTGGTTGCGGAAAGTTTTTCAGTCAAAATTCCAAAGGGCTACCTGTATTTTGCGATGGCATTTAGCGTCGGCGTCGAGATCCTGAACTTGCGCACGGGTTCTCGATCAAAAGCAGGCGAACTCAATCCCGAGAGTGGTAGACAACAACCACCAATGCGATAAAGCCCTGCGGGGCATTAGGTTCTTTCACTCTATGTAAGTGGAAGTTTGGCCGTCAAACTTTAACGACCGTCTTGGCATTCTTGCGTTCATGGCGCTGGCTCCTTGCCGACTCCTCTCGTTCGCTAGCCGAAAGGAACAACTGGTTGTCTTTTACGTCAACAACACAGTGCCCACCTTTGGCAAGAGGCCCAAACAACAGCTCCTTCACAAGCCGTTGTTTCACTTCCCTGTCAACAACTCGTTCAAGAGGGCGGGCGCCATAGGCCGGATCAAACCCCTTATCTTTTAGCCACATTCTTGCCGCAGCCGTGACTTCAAGGGTGACCTTCTTCTCTGCAAGAATGTCGGTTAAGCCAGCGAGAGACTTCTCAACAATTTGCAACATCACTTCATCGCTCAACCGATGGAAGCTCACAACGGCATCGAGGCGATTGAAGAACTCCGGCGAAAAGTGCTTCTTGACTGCCTCAAGGGCACGCGATTCGGTGCTATCAGGCATAAAGCCCAAGCCCTGTCCGCTCAGTTCACGAGCACCGGCATTTGAGGTCAGAATCACGATAGTGTTGCGAAAATCTGCGGTCCGACCGCTGGCATCTGTAAGCCGACCACTGTCCATCACCTGAAGCAGAATATTATGAACTTCCGGATGCGCTTTCTCGATTTCGTCGAGCAAGACAACGCAATAAGGGGTTTTTGTCACTGCCTCAGTGAGCAACCCCCCTTCATCATATCCAACGTATCCCGGAGGCGCACCCACCAGCCGCGAGACCGTATGACGCTCCATGTATTCACTCATATCAAAGCGATGGAGAGTCACTCCCAAACTTTTCGCCAGCTGCTTTGTTAATTCGGTTTTTCCTACGCCCGTTGGTCCAGCAAAAAGGTAACAACCAATAGGGCGCACCGGATTCGCCAAACCAGAACGCGACATGTGAATAGCCGAGACGATGGTTTCAATGGCCGCATCTTGCCCATAAATGGCTTTTTTCAAATCAGCTTCTAAATTCTGCAGCTGAAGTTTTTGGTCTGCACTCACAGAGCGTTCGGGGATTTGCGCCATCGACGCAACCACCTTTTCAATATCCCGCAATTGAACGGTAGACACAGAACGGCTTGAACTTGCCTCACTGCGCAATGAAACCTTTGCTCCCGCCTCATCGAGCACATCAAGAGCTTTATCGGGAAGAAAGCGACCATGAATATGTTTAACACTCAAATCAACCGCAGCGCGTATCGAATTTTTAGAATAAATAACCCCGTGATGCTCTTCATACCGGCCCTTAACGCCTTCGAGAATCAGCGCCGTTTCATCTGCAGTCGGTTCACGCACTTCAATTTTCTGAAAACGACGGCTTAGTGCTCTGTCTTTCTCAATATGCGCACGAAATTCTTTAAACGTCGTTGAACCAATGCAACTCAAGCGCGCGTCGGCAAGACTTGGCTTGAGAAGATTAGAGGCATCCATCGACCCGCCACTGGTTGCTCCCGCACCCACGACCGTATGGATTTCATCAATAAATAAAATCCCAAGTGGGCGAGCCTCAATGGCACGCACCACACCCTTAAGACGCTCCTCGAAGTCGCCACGATATCGTGTGCCGGCGAGCAATGCGCCCATGTCGAGTGAATAAATCTCCGCCTCCAGCAATCGCTTCGGAACTCGCTTGTTGACAATACGTGCGGCTAGGCCGTCAACAACTGCGGTTTTACCGACACCAGGATCGCCAACAAGAATCGGGTTGTTTTTGGTTTTTCTGCAGAGAATTTCGATCATCCGATCAATGAGATCATCCCGACCTACAATTGGATCAATGCGCCCTTCACTCACCTTTCGATTGAGCAAAATGCAAAATCTCTCAAGCATGTCTTCTTTATTTTGCTGCGGTTGGCTTGCAGAGGGTTGTTGATCGCGCTGCGCTGAATCTGTTCCGCCGCGTTGTGCGCCCGTCAAAGCATGCGAATAGAATTGAATCATCTCGAGCCGATTGAGGCCCTGCTCTTCCAAAAACCAAGCTGCATGGCAATCTGGTTCATTGAAAATCTCAATTAAAATCTTTCCCGTATCCACAACTTCACGGCCTGCACTGCGCACCCGAACCATCGTCCGATGGATGAGTCGCTCAAGTGCCAATGTCATGGTTGGTGTGAAACCTGCTTCATCTTTTGCATCCGTGTCAGCCAAATCAACCACCGGAGAATTCTCATCCAGAAATTTAATGATATCAGTGCGCAGTGGCTCGACTTTGGCGCCACAGCTCTCAAGCAGTTCTCTCACAGACGAATCATCCAGCAGGGTCAAAAGAAGATGCTCAATCGTGAGATATTCATGACGGTGCTTCGTCGCGAACTGAAAAGCGGCCCGAATACATTTTTCAAGTTGAGGGCTCAGCACGGGTTTTACTCCTGTTCCAGTGTGGTCAGCAACGGAAATCCGTGCTGCTTGGAGAAGTCGTTCACCTGCTTGACCTTCGTCTCCGCAATTGAAAATGGAAATACACCAGCCACCCCTTTTCCGGTTTTATGAACAAGCAGCATGATCTGCACGGCCTCCGATTCATTTTTTCGGAAGAATTTCTGCAAGACGTGAATGACAAATTCCATCGGTGTGTAGTCATCATTATTCAATACAACTTTGTACATAGGAGGCTTGGCTAATTTCTGATCAGGGTGGGTGAGAACGTCGTCGTTCAAATCATCCATGGGATCGTTGCCAAAGGGTTGCCGTACGCCGGACATGGAGGAGCACCTCGTCTGCCAAATTTACTTTTTCACTTCAATTGAAGTGCGGCAACGGTACAGCGGTTACAGGTGAGCAATCAATGGATGCTGAGGCGGAATCACAAAAAGTTCAACGCGACCAATTCCTGCAGCAAGCAGTCCAACTTTTGCAGCGGCGGCATGCGAGAGATCAATCACTCGTCCAGCTACGAACGGACCCCGATCATTAATTCGCACAAAAACATAGCGACCTGTCGCCGCTCGTCTGACTAGAACAATGGTGCCCATGGGTAGCGTGGGATGAGCGGCCGTATAGTAACCTTCCTGATAAGGCTCCCCACTTGAAGTCGCTCGGCCGGAAAACTGGGTTCCGTAGTGCGAACCCCACCCGGCCCCCGATGCAGTAAAATCGTCTGGAATTCGCGCCTTTAGAAGCGTCCGACCGAACGGCTCTAAACTAATACAACCCACCAGAAACAATGGGATTATTAGGATAACAAGAAATCCCCTCTTAGCCGCCAGCCTCATAGCCCTCCTTTTCCCCTTTACTTCTATTTCGAAAACAACTACCGCTGGCCGCCGCTCGGATCAGTCCTACTACTGTGTCTCGGGCCAAGGAGAACGTCATGGTTAGCTCATTTAGAGTCCTTTGCGCGCTCGCACTGACCCCGAGTTTGATGACCCTAGCCACCAGTTGCTCAGCCAATTCGCGCATCGAGCAGGCGCAAAACCCTTCGGTTGCAGCACAATCTCAGTCATCTGTCCAAACTGTGAATATCCCACACACTCCAGTAAAATGGCAAAGTATTGGTAATTGCTGGGCCTATGCAGCGCTTGGCTGGGTTGAATCGATGATGTTGCGCGGCACTAATGAACCACTGCCCAACTTCTCTGAATCCTACGTCACCTATCGCCATTACGAAGTGCAGCTTAATGGCCTGAGGTCAAATGAAGTTCAAACCGGCGGTTCCTTTGAAGAGGCGACCGAACTCATCATTCGCTACGGTTTGATGATTGAGTCGGACTTCGCCCCTGATGAAGCGAACCTTTCGCGCAGCGAGCGGCAAAAGCGCGCAACCGCAATCATCAATGAAAGCCTGAAAACTGGTCCTTTGGCCAAATCACGATCGTTCGAAACCATTCGCGCGGAACTCGATAGAGCCTTCGGCGTCGACATGAACGCCCTCGAAGGAAAAATTATCAAGGCATCAAGCCTCAAGGTGCCGATGGGTGGTGGTGCGACCGCTCCTCTTTCAGAGGTGATGCCGAGCTGGCGTGAAGTCGTCTGGCCTGTCAGCTACACAAAGTATCCCAATGAACCTCAAGTGGGTGAAAAGCCATTTGCGCAATGGGATGGAAATGTCAGCGAGCTACAGCGCCGTGCTCTGCGCCGCGTGATGCGCGCGATGAACGCAGGATACCCTGTTGTGATGAATTGGTTTGTCGACTTCAATGGCATGACGCCACTTGGAACATTTGAATTGTCGGCAGTTCAAAAAGCTCTCACTCAGGGCCGACAAGGATACCATTCAACGGTGCTTGAGGATTATCTCGCCAAAGGTGTTGATCCAGTCACTCAGTTGCCCTTTGAGACTCCCGAAGGCGAAGTGAGCAATGAATTAAAATCAAAGGCTGTTGAATTCGGCTCACTCACTGCATTTATCGTTAAAAATTCGTGGGGCGGAGCAGAGCGTCAGGATCGTTCCAGCTACCAGCGCGACGGCGAAAAAGGTTACCACAAGCTTTCGGCCGACTACCTTTTCGCATTCCTTCCCCAATTCAATGAAAAGAGCGGACGATTTGAAGGCTACACAACCGGAGTGAATAGCTTCGTCGTACCCCCGGGTTTTTGAGTTTCGGCGAAGATCTTTTCTGCGAATAAGAACGGGCTATGAATAGAAATATTCATAGCCCGTTAAAGTATGTAGCCAAATCCGGCCTGAAAGAAGGTCACAATATCTTTCTGTTGATCCTGCCCACCATTGCTGATCTCGGGCGAATATTTATCTGACCTGTAAGTATTTCCAACCAAGCCTTCAAACACAAAACGCCGCGAAGCCGTGATCGGCAAACGCACTCCAGCTATACCAGTGAGATGCAAACGAGCCACGCTGCCTGTTCCAGAAAGTGTTTCACCTGGGGTGGTTTGATCCTGCACGCTTGTGGCTTCTTTACTCGACATCGTCATCCGGCCTTGCAGAAAAAAATTATTCGCAGGCTGAATCTCTGCCTCGGCACCAAAAAGTAAGCCGCTCCGAACAACTGTTTGGGTGTTTTGCGGGCTCAATGCACTCGCTTCAGCTTTTAAGATCTCTGTCTGCTTCGCTAACGGTGAAACAAAAAAACCAATTCTTGGAATGAATTTATTCTGCAGCGGATACCGAAAAACCAAATCTAATTGAAGATTATTCCCAGTTGCAGTTGCATCTTGATTATCGCCAGCGGAAACCTTTCGAAAAACAAACTTCTCCGCACTCCACGATAAGAAATTTAAGCGCAATCCAATCATGTTTGTCCAAGTTCCAGTCGCCAAGCGAGGCACAAATGCATCAACCTCAACCCCAAAGCCCGACACAGGAATGTTGAGCGCGTACCCTGTTCTAACATTCGCAGCCTGATGCTGAGCATTTTGAATCAACACAAACGAAGGAAGCACTAAGGGGTTCTCACCCGGCAAAAGTTCGCCTCCGCCCGAGGAATCAGCGTCATTAGATGTGGTTTCCGACACCCGAACAGCATTCAAATTAAGTATTAACTTACCCGCTTCGGATCTGCGGTTTGGAGAAAAAGCCCAAACGGAAATTCCCTTGGCATTTTTGGTCGCTTTTTGAAAAACAATTTCTGCAACAACGTCTTTCTGGTTGTCTGCGAGCACATAAAAACAATCACCAACATTGGGTGTTTGCTCACCCGCGGGTGCGGGCAAACCAATGCTTTTTCCACCCTTATCCAGCTTGATTTTAAATTTTTTGGCACTTCCTGACACGCTGACGACCCGCAATCGACTCGGAGATTCAGCAGATGACGTAGGAGCCGGACAGTTGCCCGCTTTTGCAGTGGGAGCTGCTTGCGCGGAGGCTGCGTCTTTCTTGGCCGCGTCTTGAGCGAAGGCAGAGTTCTCAAGCAACAGAAAACAGAAAAAATGCACTGCACGATGCAGCACGGTCTGCAGCAAAGCATCATGATACCGTGCGTGCATTTTTTGTCTTAATCGAGAAGTCCTTTTGAGGAAGCCCATCGACGAAACTCTGACTCCAACTCATCAAATGACGTGATCTCAAACAGAGTATCTTGCATGTGGTGAATATCAAAGGGCCTCTGGGAAAGCACCTCGGCATTGAAAGGTTCTTTTTTGACGACATCACTGAGGCTGTGCATGATCTCGCCAACAGACGAAACAATTCCTGCCCCGTAAATTGTGGTTTCGCGCACATCACGCAAGTCTCGCTTTTGCGCGTTGGGATTCATTAAGCCAAATTCAACGGTGAACCAATAAATTCGCCCGAGCATGGCAACTTCTTCTTCATTGCGCACACGCAAGCCTGCCAAACCGTAGGCATGAAAAAATCCGGCAAAGCGTGAATTGGTGATCAGTGGCAAGTGACCCATCAAATCATGAAACATGTCAGGTGCTGGCGTGTATTCCAGCTCAGTCGGATGGCGAATGAAATCCGTACAGGGGAAACATTTGTTTGCGAGCAAGCGGAAAAATATTGGCTCGGGAACGTAACCTTCAACCCGAATTACTTGCCAACCGGTTGCATTCTTTAAAATGCGACTCAAGTCCGCCAATTGAGGAACACGATTGCTGGGGAAATTAAGCAATTCACGACCATCCAAATATTCCGCGCAGACGCGTCCGCTCAGAATTGCTGATTGTCTTTTATAAAGCTCAGCCCAGGTGCTGTGTTGCTCGTGCGCATAATCGGGAGGAATGATCTGCTCGCCAATGGTACCTTCAGGCGAAGGACTGCGACGGATGGGATCCGACGGACGCGCTTTGAATTCAACTTCCGTCGAAAGTTTTCCAGATGGAATGCCCAAGTTGGTCGACATTTCAAATCCTCCGGACAGCATCAGCGAAACTCCACAGCCTGATTATTCAGGCTAATTTAGCGCTCCCTTGAGTGTCCGCCAACCACCTGTGTTTCCATCGGCTGTCGCACAGGAAATCTCTAACGTCTCAAAAGCACCAATGATTCATTGAGCTTATAAAAAGCATCTGGCACTTCATAACAGAGTGAAGGGCAGTCCGCAAAAGAACAGCCGCGCAAGTCATAGCTGCCGCCGAGCAACGCGTCCAGCTCACGCGCGAGGGTGTGGCCCTCACGATACCCAGTGCGATCGTTGCGGAGAATGACAAGTGCGCGCGGCGAGAGGCGCTCAACTGAACCCCAAAATGCATCCCAAAAATGCTTCAAAACGCGTTGGGGGCCGCGACCCACTCCAAATGCGGGAGGGTCACACACCCAAATATCTGGACAGACAAGCTTGCCTTCTTCCACCCGGCGCTCAAGCCGTGCCAGATATTTCTGCGCCAGCTCGGGCACAACCGAAAAATCAACGCCATTGAGATCAGCATTGCGTTTCCCCCAGGTGAGCATTTCTGGGTTTGCATCAACGTTAATAGAAGCTTTTGCACCCTGCTTTTGCGCAACAACCGCAAACCCACAGGTATAAGAAAAAAGATTCAGAACAACAGACTCAGGAGCGACCAACGGTCGCAGCGCCAATCGCGCTGCGCGTGCGTCTGGGAACAAACCAAAATCGTTCTTGTCATCGGCACGCGTTTCGAAAAGGCAATCATCCTCTTGTGCGATCCATTTTTTTCCAAGAACACCACACGGATCCAAATACAAGAAACCGCCGCCGCTCGACCTGATTTTTCCAATAACGAAACGGCCTGCACCAAAAAGATTCTGAGTTCCTTTTAGGAATTGCTCAGCATCTGCCACAATGGCTGGATTGTAGATTGTCAAAACAACCAACGCTCCAAAGGCATCGACTATAACACCATCGAGTCCATCTGCGCGGCCGGCAAAATAGCGGCCAATTTGCGTTTCATCACGCAAGCGAGGTTCAAGCCCATAGCGCCGTTCCAAAGCCTTTTGTAATTGCGCAGTCCAGTTGAAACCCACACTTGCCTCACTTCGTTGGATCCATCACAGGTGTTCTGAAAAGCGTTAAGGCATGCAGTTGAAATTCAGGGCTCAAAGCATTGGGATCAATTTCAGCCCACGCGCAGAGTGCCTTCCATTCGCGCAACAAACTTCCGCCACTTGTTAGAACATCATCCAAAACTAAAACATTTTGAATCGGTTTGTTCAATGCATAACCCTGTGCTTGATCATGAGAATGTCGACTCGGATTCGTCTGGAGGGAATCTCCGACGCCTGCAGATGTCGTCTGCACGGAATGGCGCCTCAGATTTGCATCGATAAGTGCTCGCCGCCGCAAACCTTGCGGCGGAAAAATCATCACTTGGAACGACCGATTTTTGCAATTTTTCGCTGCCCGATTGACTCCAGCGGAAGCAGCGGCGTTAGATTGCAAAACACGCAAACACCTTTGCCAAAAGTCTGTTGGGTGCCATTGCACCGTGGCAACACGGCCCACACTCATGCGCGCCATCAAGACCAAATCAATTTCACAGGCGCTTATTAACTCTTCAAGTGCTCGCACCACAAAGGCAGAATAAACTTCATGAAAACATGAAATTGCAACAGGATCTTGCCTATCTTTTGCGCGCAACAGCAAACTGCGGTGCCGCCCCGCATAAGGAAACAAAGAAGTTGCTCGGTTGAGCCAAGTGAGCTCGTTACAGTTTCCGGCGCAGGTAAAAGTGCCGCAGCGTGTACAGCCCATCCAGCGCGGAGCCGCGTAGTATTGCAAGCATGAAAAACAAAGAAGAGATTCACGACTTGGGAGAGTTTTAAGACAAAGATTACATACGGCGGGCGTGTGCAGTGCGGCTTTGATTGAGTGCCGCAAGTGGCGAAGCCCCGCCATGATGGTAGGGGTGCTTTGCGCGAATGGTTTCACTTCGATACACCTGCTCCAACAAAACAACCAACGACAGTTCATGCGCAAATGTTGCCTGCGAAAGAGAAATGAGACGTCCTTGCACAAGAAACGGCGACAAGCCTGCCGGAAGCCCATACGCACCACCAAATACGAATGCTATTGAACGCACACCGCGGTCTCGCAGCTCCAAAATGTCGCTGGCAAATTGCTCGCTGCTTTGGTTTTGACCACGTTCGTCTAAAAAGAAAAGCATTCCTCGATCTGCGAGAATTTTTTCACACTCTTTGATCAAAAATTGCTCAATAGCCTTCTCAGATTCAGGCGCACGTGCCGGCGCAACGACCTGAGCTGGCGAGCCAAGCCTCGCAATGCGTTGCAAAAGCTCGTCCGTCCAGCTTTTCGCCGGACCTGATGCAAGCTTCCACGGTGTGAGAAAGAAATAATTCATCAGCGGACTTTTCTATTTTCGCCGATCAACGGTCGCCGGTGCGGGTCAAAGTGTCGCGGAGTCAAAGGTGTCGCCACCGGCTGCCTTTGGCAATGCAGCTTTAATCTCAGCAAACAACTGCGCCAGCTCTTGTTCGCTTGGAGTCATATAGCGACCTTTGCTCCACAGCTGCTCAAGCGCATACAACTCACGGGTGGGTTCCTGAAAGACGTGAACGAAGAGAAAACCATAGTCGAGAAGAATCCAGGTCCGTTGTTCGCGGCCATCAACAGCAACCGGCTGCAGACCCAAATTGTCGCGGAAAAAAATGCGAATTTCTTCAGCTACCGCGGCAACCTGGCGCGCGTTTGCCGCGCTCAGCAAAACAAAATATTCGGTGAAAGCACCTTGGCTGCGAAGATCAATTGCGAGTGGGCGCGTCGCCTTTTTTTCCAGTCCAATCGCCATCGCCAATTTAACAATTTCTTCGCGCTCAAGAATGCGCTCACCGGCTTTGATAATCACGTTCTCGGATGTTTTTTTGCTCATTTTTACTGTCCCTCCCTCAATGTGTGCAACAACTCAACCACCTGATCGAGCATATCCGAAATTCCCATGCGGCGTGCCGAACTCACTTCAATGAACTCGACTCCCTTGCCTTTTAGATAATTGCGAAAGCCCGCAATGGCTTCTTCATTTAAATATTCTGATTCATTTTCAGGAACGACCAGATCCAATTTTGAAAGAACAGTCAAACGTGGACGCTTCAACAATTCTTGATCGTACAATGCAAGTTCTGAAAGAATTCCTTCGAAATCTTGAATCATCGCTTCAGCAGATTCTTGGCTCGCATCCACGAGGTGAATCAGAACACGGGTGCGCTCGATATGGCGCAAAAAATCATGTCCTAAGCCCTTGCCCTCACTCGCACCCGGAATCAAACCAGGCACGTCTGCGACAACAAACGGGTCGGCATCCTTGTGACTCACAACTCCCAAATTCGGAACCAGGGTTGTAAATGGATAATCAGCAACCTTCGGACGTGCTGCTGAAATCACGGTGATAAGTGTACTCTTACCAGCGTTTGGTGCACCAATAATTCCAACATCGGCAAGCATCTTAAGCTCTAGGCGAATCCCTTTTCGCTCACCCATTCCAGGAGGAATTGTCTTGGTTGGTGCTTGGTTGCTTGAGCTGACAAAAACGTGGTTTCCAACACCGCCTTTGCCTCCATGCGCAACAATTAACTGCTGCTCATGTTTGATGACCTCACCAATAGGCTCACCTGAGTCAGCATCAAAAACGACCGTCCCGCAGGGCACCTTTAAAATAAGATCATCGCCAACACCGCCTTGACGATTGTTGGTTCCACCTTTTCCACCGTCTTTTGCTTCATGGATTCGATTAAAACGAAAATCGAGAAGAGTATGCAGACCTTCATCACCTTGAAAGATAATGTTGCCTCCACGTCCACCGTTTCCGCCATCCGGCCCACCAAATGCGACGTTCGCCTCACGACGAAAGTGCGACATTCCCGCGCCACCGTCGCCGGCTTTGACTTGAATCTCTGCTGTATCAATAAACTTCATCCGGAGTGCACTCCACGCCACGCAATACGCAGGCTTGCGCGGGACGCTAGCAAAAGGAAATCAGGTGGGAAATAGGAAACTTCAAGATAAAGCAGTGCAAAAAAAAACGACCAGGCGCACATACGACGCCTGGTCTTATTTTTTTGAGGCAAGCAATTAAGCTTCTGTGCCTGCAGGATAAACGCTAACGCGTTGGCGAGTGCGGGTCACGAACTCAAACTTCACAACGCCATCAACCTTGCTGAACAAGGTGAAGTCGCGGCCCATGCCAACGTTGTTGCCAGGGTGAATCTTTGTTCCGACCTGACGAATGATGATGTTGCCCGCGCGAACGGATTCACCACCGAAGGTTTTCACGCCACGAAACTTAGGATTACTGTCACGACCGTTTTTGGTACTACCACCGGCTTTTTTGGTTGCCATTGCAAATTCCTCGACTGTGTTAAGCGATCATCAAACGCGCCAGATTAGCCTTCAATCTTGTCGATTGTCAGCACGGTGTATGGCTGGCGATGACCCTGGGTCTTCTTCAAATGGTTTTTGTTGAGATACTTGAACACGAGAACCTTGTCGGCCTTCGTGTGGGCAGCAACGGTGGCAGTCACCTTTGCGCCAGCAACAGTTGGAGCGCCTACTTTGAAGCTTCCGCCGTTGTTGAGCATGTAGACGTCAGAAAAAGAAACCTGAGATCCGACGTCGCTTGCGAAATAGTTGGCTTGAATTTTGTCGCCTTCTTTAACTTTGAACTGACGACCGAAAACATTAACGATAGCGTACTTGGTACTCACAGGCGGATTCCTTTGCACAGCAAACGCAGACAGCCTCAAGGGTTCTCCCGCTTTTACGGGGGCCCGATGCATTGAGTTGTCCGACTTAGTGCAATCAGAGGATTCGGTCAAGACACTTTTGCAGGATTAATTTATGCTAAGAATGACGCTCAATTGCCTGTAGATCAGTGAACTCCCCCCCCACCGGCCGTCTTGACTCACGGCCACAAAGGTCTCAAGGATGCCTTTCTCAATATGAAAAGGTGAACAATTGTTCGGCAACGAAATGCATATCCACGTCGCACACAGCCCCGACCCCGACGACCGAATGATGTTTTGGCCGGTGGCAGAGAATCTCGTTCCAAGCGAGGTCGACGGGCGGTCTTATCTGTTTAGTTTCGAAGAGGCCGACACCCAGGCGCTCAACGCGATAGCGTCCGAAGGCCGAGCCGATGTCTGCGCCGTTTCAGCAATCCACGCGCTGAGGTTGATTGAAAAATATCAGCCGCTTTTGATGGGTGCCTCGGTGGGCGATTCCTATGGGCCGGTGGTTGTCGCTCTGGCGGGCGGCCACGGACAGCGCGTGTGGGAAAATCAACAAAACGGCGCACGCTTGCCCATCCACTTGCTCACACCAGGTGAAACAACAACCGCACATTCCGTTGCTCAGCTTGTCGGACTCACCTTTGCTTCATTTGAAGTGGTTCCCATTGTGCCGCTCTCGCGGGTTTTCGAGCAACTTAAGAAATGCGAAGCCAATGGCCAAGCAGCAATGGCTTTGCTGATTCATGAAGGACGCCTCACGTTTCAAGATCACGGTTGCGTGAAATTGATGGACATTGGCGAACTTTGGACTGCACAAACAGGTGCAAGTTTACCTTTGGGGCTCAACGTCATTAGCAGATCTCTATCGCTCAAAGCGCGCGCCGATATCTCGCAGATATTCATTGCGAGTTGTCGCTATGCACTTGAACACCGCGAGCACTATATCCGCCTTGCGCAACTCCCTGAGCACCGCTACCAAACGGCTCTTTCGAGCAAGCAGCTAAGGCATTATCTTGACCTGTACGCAAACGAAACCACTGTTTCGATCCTCCCGCGCGACAAGCAAGGCTTTGATGAACTTCTCCGGCGCGCAAGTGAGGCACATTTTTTGAATCTAAAAAATCCAATCGAAAAGATCGATTGGATCTGATTCATTTAAGCAAAAAATCAAAACCAAAAAGAAGTCCCGCTGAGCGAGTCACGCCTTTAAAAGTTTTTTGCCCATTCATCTTCCTTGAATCCGACACAGCCAAAGTTATCGCCCAGCAAAAACGGCCGTTTCACCAACTTGCCATGTTTAGCAAGCAGCGCCAGCGCTTCTTGAGTGCTCATTGCTGGCAATTTTTCACTCATCTTCAGTTCACGGTAAAGCTCGCCGCTTGTATTAAATAACTTCTTGAGGTCACCCACGTGCTTGAGCATCAACTCGAGCTCGGAGAGCGATGGCGGAGTTTCGACAATCGGCAGCACCTCAGCCTTGACACCACGATCCCTGAGCCACGTCAGGGCTTTTTTACAGGTTGAGCATTTTTCATAGCTATAAACCTTGATCATTGCAGAAGACCTCCAGATCGCCCCGGTCGGGTGGGGGTATCCTACTTACTCTGTCTTGATATTCCAGCGGGGCTGGACTAGGACTCTGGGCAATCGTGCGGAGAGGTGTCCGAGTGGCTGAAGGAGCACGATTGGAAATCGTGTTACGGTTAACCCCGTACGAGGGTTCGAATCCCTCTCTCTCCGCCATGTAAAGCCCAAGCACAAGAAGTGCTTGGGCTTTTTGTTTTGGGAAATCGATTTGCGTTCAATTGCGTTCAATTGCGTTCAATTGCGTTCAATTTTGAAAGCAGGAAAGTCTAAAATTGACATTGTATGTACAATAGAATACTAAACAATCATGAGATTTGAATGGGACGAAAACAAAAATCGAACGAATTTCCGAAAACATGGCATCTGGTTTGAAGAGGCACAGACCATTTGGACTGATGTTGCATCTCGAGAATTTTTCGACCCTGACAGCAGCGATTTCGAAGATCGATATATCCGCATAGGACACTCACTCACTCCAAAATTGTTGCTCGTCGTTTTCTGTGAACGGGCCGAAGGGGAAATGATTCGAATAATTTCTGCACGAAAGGCCACTAAGAAGGAGGCAAATACCTATCATGAAAAAAGAGTACAACTTAAAAAAACTTAAGGAGCGACCTGGTAAGGTTAAAGCTTCGCCGGATGCAGCCAAAATTCCAATAAGCTTGCGGCTTGAGGCAAACATTTTAGCCGCCATTAAAACAGAAGCTGAAGAATTAGGTATTCCATACCAAACACACATTGGTAGCATCTTGCATCAGTACGCCACGGGGGCTCTAGTATCAAAGAAAACTGTTGAATTGTTGAAAAGACTGAGTGCTTCGTGAGTCAGCTCTGGAGTTTCCCCTCCAATTCCGCCCAAGACAAACCCGATGGCTACATCACGTTAACCCCCCATTTCGAAGAGCAACTTTTCTATTATTAAGCTAAGCGTTATTGAGTGATAAATGAAGTGGTTGAGCTTATCGCAAATTTTGCAGACCAAGGAACGGAAGCTGATTCTGTTTCGCCGTTCGATTAAATTGCTTCACCTGGGAAAAACAAACCAATCCCAATGAACGGCATGACGTCCTTGTGCTTGGCAACGTAACCATCGACTCGATTCTGAAACTGCCGATAGCGAGCACCAACTTCAAAGAAGAATAGACGATCTTTTGATGCAAACAGAAGACGGGCCTCCGCTGGTGCTGCAGCATAGATCTGATAGTTCTGTATAGAGCTCTGCAAATAGACACCAGAGATGCCGCCACCAATACAAGGCCTCAGATTCAACGTTGAAAATAAACACAATTCAAAGTGAATCGACGGTTCAATCAATCGCGCCTGAGTATGAGGCACAACGGGAAAAAGAAGATTGTTATCGCCCAACGTATAGAAGCTATCATACAGAATAGAAAAGCGATGCATGAGTTCGGTATTCAGAAATTTCATCGGGCCATGAAAAGTTCTTGTGATCGAAAACATCTGTCCTAAATGATTTCTATCCCTTGAAAGATTGCCGTCGCTGATGACATAGCCCGCACGTTGACTGATGGTCGTGTCGCCCTGAGCTGCTAGTGCGGTTTCAGACTGTGAGTAAAAACCAAAACATACACATAAAGCGGCTACTCCGATTTGCAGTAACTGACTGCATACGAGACGACCGGTTCGAGTATTTGAGTTCATTATTTGATACATGTTTTAGTTCTACATTGGTCTTGAAAATCTCGAAAGATCTCCGCCAGACACCACCTAATCAAACTTATAATCCACTGAAAAAGTTAGCTTTTTGCATGTCAGTTTTCCGGCTCCAGAGATAGAACATAAGTTCCGATATTCAGAAGGATGAGTTTGGAAAACCGGAGTCTGGTGCCGTGGGTGTTAGGGCGAAGCAAAAGTTCATTTCGTCTCGCAGAATCGCACCGTGGTTTTTCACCGTGTGTGCAACAATCTCGTGCTTTCGACCAGCTCCACCTCTAGAAGACGGTGACGGCTTGTCGCCATCCTATACCACGCAAGTTAATCCTGATGGCTCGATAACAATTCAAGGGCATCCAGAAGTTCTGAAGAGGCAACGTTACGAGTCGAAGACTACCAACACTCCGACACAAACTTCAACGAGTCCCAGCGTGACTGCGCCTGCCGTGACCGCTACATCAACACCGACACCTGATACAAGCCATGTTTGGATGAATGGAGCAAATTTTGGAGCCCAGAATGGAATTTATGGGACACAGGGTGTCGTGTCATCGACGAACATCATCGGCGCACGACGATATGCATCCAAGGCGCAAGACAATACTGGGCACATTTGGCTCTTTGGAGGGTACGGTCGGCCCGAAAGTTCCGGAGGCTATCTGAACGACCTTTGGGAGTGGGATGGATCAAATTGGACTTGGATCTCGGGAAGTTCTTCGGGCAATCAGTTGAGCAGTTACGGAGCCAAGGGATTTGCTTCACCCTCCAATGTTCCAGGAGGGAGAGAAGGCTCAGCTTCTTGGACCGATTCAAGTGGCAATTTCTGGCTATTTGGTGGCAATGGCTACGCTGCAAATGGCTCTCTGGATCGTCTGAACGACTTATGGAAATGGGACGGCTCGCAATGGACGTGGATTTCGGGAAAAGACGGCACTGACCAAGCTGGAACTTACGGCGCTAAGGGAATGGCTTCCCCATCAAATGTACCTGGCTCGAGAATGAAATCAGCCTACTGGACAGATAGTCTCGGAAACCTCTGGCTCTTTGGCGGCTCGGGCTACGGAAGCAACGGCTCCTACTACGGATGTCTCAATGACCTTTGGAAATGGGATGGATCGAATTGGACTTGGGTTGCCGGAAGCAATGCGGTTGGTCAGGCTGGCTCTTACGGAACGAAAGGCATCCCAGCCGCGACAAATGCTCCCGGTGGTCGATGTGTAACAGCAAGTTTCTTCGATAAAATGGGTAATTTTTGGTTGTTTGGCGGAGAGGGTTACGGTGCTTCCGGATCCAGCGGATATGGCCAGCTCAATGATCTTTGGAAGTGGAACGGAACTCATTGGACCTGGGTATCAGGCAGCAACGGAATTAACGCTTCAGTTAATTATGGCGTGAAGGGAGTCACGAATGCCAGCAATGATCCTGGCGCAAGATCGGGGGCGATGCCCTGGGTCGATTCAAGCGGAAACTTCTGGTTGTTTGGCGGATCAAATAGTTCGGGCTATCTCAATGACCTCTGGAAATGGAATGGCACTCATTGGGTTTGGATGTCAGGAAGCAACTCCCCAAACAACGTGGGTGTTTTTGGTACCAAAGGAGTTGGATCTCCAGACAACACTCCCGGAGCCCGCGTTGGAGGCATCTCGTGGGTAGATTTCAATGGGAATTTTTGGCTCTTTGGTGGCAACGGAACGACAGCTTATCTCAACGATCTTTGGAAAATTTACCATGCTCCCTAGTGGATTAATCCCGAAAGATTCGTGCAGCTCGCTTGGAGATATGAGCACCCTCCACCGTGCTCCAAATTAGAAAAATCCCCCGCTCCTGACACCCTCGCGCCAACCACTCATCAGGGTCGGGAGACGGTTGAGGAAGGGTTCGGGAAACGAGAGCCGACGGCGTTTCCCGAAGTAGGCCTTCCAAATTAGGACCAGAATAAAGCAATGGAATGATCCCGCTACTGCGTAAGACTCCGCTCGACGGAAGAAGAATACTCCGTCTCAACCCGATGACATTCTATCAACGTGTTGTCATGGAGCTCGAGTACGGGTCTGATTCCGCCGCTCTCATCTCGTTGGTAACCACCGGCAAGTGAGGTCACCACGGGAATTCCAAATTCTTTCATCGTCAGAAAAAGTATGAAGTCGCGTGAGCGCATTTCATCGGTGGTCAATGCACCGCCGAGCGGGTCGTTGATATGAGGATCAGCTCCAGCATTGAAGAGCACGAGGTCGCATCCTTTGAATCTCTGCAAGTGGACAGTGAACTCGTCAACAAATTCCGCACCTCGTTTCTCCGAAACACGACCCTCGTGAGCAAACGAATAATGAAGCACATTACTGAGCTGGAGCTTTCGGATGATGTCCTCTGTGCCATCTCCGTGATGCATGTCACAGTCAACAATCCCCACTTTTTGTGCACCCGCATTGAGTGCCATCACGGCAGCGAGGGCGAGAAAGTTGAACGTGCAAAATCCACGACCTCTGTCGTAGTGCGCATGATGCGCACCTGATGTTGGGCTAAAAGTGTTGACCTTGTTTTGGAGTGCGTAGAGCGCTGCCGCAACCATCGATCCGCAGACCCATGGCAGCGCCTCTGCAACCTGCGAACTTCTGTTTCCGAATCCGTTGTAGGCTTTGCAGCTGAGCACCCCATCGACATATTCCGCCGCGTGAACCAGCTTAATCTGCTCAGGTGTGCAAGGGGCGAATGGCAGGAACTCGAGAGGAATCCCTGACCTCTTCCAACTCTCAACGACCTGGGCAGGTTTCTGCGCAGATGGGCTGTAGGAATCGTTTTCATCTACGGACTGGCGTGGGTCATAGAAGACTTTCATCCTGCGTTCCTCGGTTCATTGCCTCTCACTATCTGAGCACTGGGATAAGAGACTTCACCTTTCGAAAAATAGCACAGTACGATCTGCCCGCCTCACAAAGCAGAAGGTTCCCCCGCACCTGACACCCTCACGCACACCACGCATCAGGGGCGGGGGAGGGTTGGGGAAGGGTTCGGGAAACGAGCGCCAGCGGCGTTTCCTGAGGCAGTGCCGCTCTCACCAATTACGCGCTCGTGTAGTTTCCCAAATGATGAAGTTGTCTTTGAAAGACGTAAAGATTGGCGTGGCTCTGTATTTGATTTCCCAGTCCGGGAACCATCAACTACAGCCGGAAACTACAGATTGATGCAAATGGAGTTATCTGGTGTGATTTCCAATGACATCTTCCCTCAAGAGCTCAAACCCTGCTCGGCGGTTAAATAATAAAAATGACTAAGGTAAAGTCGAAATGGTTATAACTATCTAAAACCATTCGAAAAATGGTGGAGGTGCCGGAAATTGAACCTGGGTTCCCTTTCGTTTGCCTCCCGCTCACACCATCCACCTTTCATCCCCCGCCCCACCCTGCGCAGACTTCAAAAGCCTGGCCTCGATTCCTCTTCGAACCGTTCCATCCGCATCAACTAGGCACAGGCCATCACGTCGCGTTAGAGAGAGTGCAAACAAGGCATTGCTGAACCAAAGATTCTCGCAGGCATCAAAGCGCGTCCCGCTCGCTCGTGTTTCAATCTGAACAACCAACGCAGGGCATTTGCAAATCATGGCGATGTATTTGAGCTGCGTCGGCATACCCATGTAGCAGTTTTCAACCCAACCTCTGGATTCTTTGAGTTGCTTCCGCGAGTGAGTCTCAATGCCATCAACGAGAATGAGGTCGGTACCCTTCCCAACATCTAGTTTGGTGAGCAGGCGGGTAAGCTGTTGAATGCGGACTGCCATGCTTTTTCCTTGGAATGTGCCGAATGCAAATTGGTTTTGGTATTGCGACTGCAGGAGTTCAAACTCTGCTCTTCGATTTTTCGAAAGATCACCCACAAACACGTATTTGACTCTCAAGCCATTTTGAAGCGCATTGAGCAGAATTTTATTCACATAAGAGCGAGCAATCTCGCGCTGACTCTCAACCATAACGTGGGATGTCTTTTCCGGCTGCGGCACACTCACCACGGTCAGCTCGCCCACGGGAAGGCTTCCATATTTTCTATCGAAGCCTTTAATTGCAGAGCGAATCCCAACCGATTTCTTTTTCGAGAGCATCTGTGAACTCATTGCGCACCTCCAAAGCCAACCTTTCGATTGTTTTCTTCAAGCTTGGCTGAAACCTCTTGTTTGAGATGGTTCAAAAACTCTGTGAGGCTTGATTCGATGCCAAGAAATTTGAGCCGGTCGTTCACATTGCTGAAATCCGCGGGAGTGAGCATTTGGAGGTGCCTGAACGCCTCCGCTGCCAAAGACATTTCCGCGGCCGTGCATTCCGCGTCGAGATGCGTCTGTAAAAGTGACATCGCCTGAGTTTCGGTGAGGTAATTCAACTCGAGTCGAAAAAGAAAGCGGCGGATCGTTGCCGGATCGAGCTGCTCCATATGATTGGTGCTGCACAGGAATATTCCGGGAAAGTCCTCCATGCGCGACAAGAGTTCATTCACCTGGGTGACTTCCCATTGCCTCTGGGCAAACTGCCGATTGCGCATCAATCCATCCACTTCATCCAGAAGCAGCACACAGTCGTTACGCTCAGCTTCAGCGAACATCGCTGCTATCGCCCGCTCCGTTTCTCCTACATACGATCCAAGAAGGTCGGCCGCTGTTTTGCGCAAGAGTGGCTTGCCGATGCGCTGTGCAACGAAATGAGCAAACCCCGTCTTGCCTGTTCCCGGGGGCCCTGAGAGAAGAATTCTTGCGCGAGCATTGCGTTCGATTCCCTCAACCACATCGTTCACATTCACGCCACCTGCGTTCACGTAAGCAACGTCGTACATTTTATAACGTCCCGCTTTCGGCAAACCATTGAGGCCATGTGCAAGTCGCAAGGGCTCACGCAAAAGAATTTCAAGTTGACGATCGAGAGCGGCGCTCTCGTGAGCAAGACGCTGACAATCGAGCGCCCTCAACGCGACCTTGATCTGGCCTGCAGAGAGACCCTCAACATCAACAATCCTGCGCTTCATTTCATCAGAGATATTTACGGCGTGCGTGAGCCCCGAAAGGAGCCGACCCAGAATGCGTTCGCGAGCTGCACGCGGGGGAACAGGCACCTCCAAAACAAAAGAGAACCTGCGCAACCACGCCGGGTCCATGCGACGCAATCTGTTGGTCACCCAAAGGGTCGGCACAGGGTTGGTTTCAAGGAGGTTGTTGGTAAACGCCTTAGAGCGCGAAAGGCCCTTGAGCACGAGCAAATTTGAGTCCTCAAGAACATCCTCAATTTCATCGAAGAGAAGCAGCGAGCCTTTCGATTTCGAGAGGAGCCTTTGTCCCAGGTTATAGGACTTGAGCCGTTCCTCGGCATCCAACGAAAGATGGTTTCCTTCGCTGTCGATGAAATCGACTTGAAAGAGTTTCGCATCCACGGCCTCTGCAACGACCTTTGCGATTTCGGTCTTGCCACTCCCGGGAGGGCCCACAAGCAAGATGTTGATGCCGCTCTTTCGTTCATCCATCGCTCCCAAAAGAATTTTTTGGACTAATGAGAGCTCCGCGGAAAGATGATCGAAGTCTGAAATGCCTAGCTGCGTGCACGATACCAAAGTGAGCAGTTCATATGTTGGATTTTCTTTTGCAGTTTCCTCGGCTACCCAGCGGCGAAACCGTTCACCTAAACGGATAAAATCTTTGAAATGCTCACCCTCCAGACAATCTTCAGCATCCAGGATGCCCACCCGAGCCAAAGTTCCCTTGGGAGAAAAGACATTCAAAACTGCCTGCTCTGGGTGGCCCGTGAGCTTGGAGACGACCGCAGCACAGAAACGTGGTGTGAGGCCCGTGAGCTCGGCAGCAAAATGAGCAAAGCTGCAACGCACCAGGGAGAGCACCATTGAAATTGCAAACACATCACGTTCAACATCGCTCAAGGCAAGCTGCTCACAAACCGCCTCATGAATCTTCTGAAATTCCAAAGGGAGTGCAGCCGTCCGGGGTTGCGAGCTATAGCGCTGAAAGTTCTCCTTTAATGATTCCGTCACCGACCTTGTTTCTGGTCTGGTCATGGTGAAGTTTTCAACGAATTTTGAGACAGTCGGAGCGCTCTTGGTAAAAAAGACCTTGGTGTCGATACGAGCAAACTCATTGCAGACAAAGTCCAAGCAAGCAGCATCATTTTCTCTCAAACCCGCCTGGATGAACCGGTCATGGCAACGTGTTGAACTGCTGGAGCTTGCGTTGAGTACAGCCGGGTAGCCTTCCATCCAGCCTGCAGCCGCACCAATTAAAACCAAACTACACTGCTGATAGTATTTCTGAACATCTTCGCATCCGGACGACTGCGGAGTGAGTTGATTCTTCCTCCGGTTGATCATGAACTTGCGCAGATGTGCCTCTGAGTATTTTATCGAACCGCTCTTGGCCATGGCTCTGTCCTCCTGCCTTGAACCCATCGCAGGGCGGTGTCGAGAGATAGTCGACAGCAAGACTGTCAGGGCCATTACACAATTCCTTTAAATATCCGTTATTATTTAATTTATAGCTCTCTATGAAAAATATTTCTGATGGTCAAAATCAAGCATTTTCACTCAAGCAGACCACCCCAAAGACCGATACCTCGAGGCATCTGAATGATGTTGCTGAACGGAGAATTCATTGTCGCGGAAAACCTTCGATCCAAACTCACAAGATGCTTTCAACCTCAGCCGCAGTGCGATTGAAGAGTACGTGCGGTGCCAGCGTTGTTTTTATCTCAACATCCGCAGAGGGATTCCCAAGGTCAAATCTCTTCCCTTCACGCTCAACAATGCTGTGGATGCTTTGTTGAAGAAGGAATTCGATAGGCACAGAATCGAGAAGACCAAACACCCGATCATGAACAAATACAACATCGATGCGATTCCCTTCGCTCATCGAGATTTGGAAAACTGGCAAAACAAAAATGATGGCCTCAACTTTTTGCACAACGGATCAAACTTCAGAGTTTGTGGAAAGCTAGATGACGTTTGGGTCAATTCGAAAAAGGAATTGATTGTTGTCGACTACAAAGCAACATCAACAGAAAAAGAAATCACGCTCGAAGAGGAATACAGGAAATCATACAAGCGCCAGCTCGAAATCTACGCCTGGATTCTGCGAGGAATGGGATTCAAGGTTCACGGCAAGGGGTATTTTGTCTATGCCAATGGAAAAACATCCCCTGATGCGTTCAACAACACTCTTCAATTCGAAACCATCTTGCTCGAACACACACTCGATGAAACATGGATTGTACCCAAGCTACTTCAAATCAGAGATTGCTTGAGCTCCAACCAGACTCCCGACTCGGGTGCGGATTGCTCTCTTTGCCGATGGGTTGCAGCGGCTGCGAGCCACTGAAACGAGTGATTCTCGGTGATGCCGAGGGAAAGTAGGGCCGATGCCACAGCGCAAATCGAATGAAACTGCACTGCGCCTTCTCTACCTTGTCGAAATTCTCAAATCAGCGAAGAAGGAACGGCCTCTGACGCGAAAAGACATTTCCGCGAAGCTTGAAGACGAAGGCTTTAAGATTAGCGAAGAACAGGTTGGCAACGACATCAAAGGCCTTCTTAAGCATCAACAGCATTTTCTTCCGCTCAGTGGAATTAAAGCCAACACACGCAAACAGCCTTACAGCTATTGGTATGAAAAGGGAGTTCAAGACATTGTGCAGGTGAGTCCAGAGCTCGCCTTTGCCCTGAAGCTCACACAGCGTTACTTCGGAACACTGATCCCCGCGCGCGAGATAGAGAGTCTTAAACTTCTCTTGTCTGCTGCGGAAGAGATTCTTGGGCGAAAATCGAACGTGCGCTATCAGCGCCTTCTCGATCGTATTGAGGTTTACCCCCGAGGGTTTCAACTCATTCCGCCTGAAGTTGACAAGGAACAGCTCCAGACCATTCTCGAAGCCCTGGCCAAGAACAAACAGCTGAGCTTCGATTACCAACCCAAGGGAAAGAAAAAGCACCACGTGGATGTTTGCGAACCGTTGGGAATTGTCGATCGTTCGGGAATATTGACTCTGGTTGTGCGCAACCCGGAATCTCAAAAAGACAGAAATTATAACGTGAATCGGATTTCGAATTTACGTGTTGAAAGCGATTACGCCTACCCGAGGGAATTTCGGCTCAGAAATTTCGTTGCCGATGGGCACATGAACATACAATTCGAGCCTCGCACTGTAACACTGCACTTGCGATTGAATCGCCGTGAATGCGCAGACCTGCTCGAAAGCAAACTGAGTACAGACCAACAGGTTATTGCACTGAACGAGAATGATTTCGAAATCACAGCCACCGTCCCGCACAACATCGAACTGATTTGGTGGCTTCTGGAACGCGGAAAGAATGTCGAAGTTTTAGCTCCGGACTGTGTGAAGGAGCGATTGGAAAAAGCAAGGGGGTGATATGACAATTTACATAGGGATTGATTTGTCGACGGATATGAAGAATACGGGAATTGCTGTTCTTTGTGGGAGACAAGATAACGCCGAAATATTCGCAGTTCAAAATCGATGGTGCGGTACGGTTGTGCAGTGGTCTGAAACACTAAACCTACCGGGAATCGGACAACGCGACACGTTTACTGAAAAGGCTCAACGAATTTCACAAATCGTTAGCAATATCGTGAATAATAATGAGCAAGTAACGGTTGCTATTGATGTCCCATTTGGATGGCCAGTTCGATTCAATGATGCTCTTAATAATTACGAGATTGGTGAACCATTTGGAATTCCAGGCCAAGGCAACGATAATCACGATCACTATTTTTACCGCTACACAGAGCGGGTATTGATGAACGCAAATCCTGCGGGAATTCCGGGGGACCCATTTTCAGTGAGCACAGACAAAATCGGACGAACAGCGATGCTCGGTAGCATAATTCTGCATAATCTGACGAACGCTGTACCTGAATTAGGTTTTCGGATTCAATTATATCCACGTTTTAATCATGAAAGAAAAATAATTGAAGTCTATCCAACTGCATGCGCTTTTGCGCTATCTAATCAGGAACCTAATGGAAATTTCTCCCTGAGAAATTTCTACAATCAACAAATGGATCTCAATCTTCCTGATGGCGCAAGGTTAGACAAGTACGACGCCATCATGGCGGCCTACACCGCGCATCTTCTGGAAACTGTCCCGGATCGTTTCAATTGGAATTATCCGAATATTGAAAACCTAGCTGATGATGGCGACACTGTGAGGAGAGAAGGCTGGATCTGGGCTCCATATAGGAATAGTATGGCACAACTCAGGGATCATCACTTACCTATTCTATACGGTCTTCTGCAGAACGCGCAAGACGAAAATAGACCGCGCGGGGGGCAAGGCTAATGTTTTTATCGCCTCCGATATGGCGCAGATCTATCAGGAGCAATAGGCCATTTTCGATTCCCAACAAAAGATGCGTTGTGCGTTCGATGGAGCAAATGTGTCCGAGGGCACAACGATCTGGGAGGATACATTGCTGTAGTGCCCTAGCTACCCGTGCGACAAGTTGCGACAAAGGGGAGTATGGATAAGTGGGGCTCTGTGGGGCTCGGTAGGGGAAACATAGAATGGCTAAGTGTTGATAAGGTTGAAAAGTTTTAAGATATCGCGATCTTTTTCGGACCCGGGTTCGCTTTCCGGTCGTCTTTCCCCAGCTCGCACGCCTTCTTGGGGTTGGCGCTCTGAAACACCTACCTGTGTCCGGTCTGGCGGCCTTAAATTAATTTTTGTGCCACAATAAATAATCGGCCGTGCACAAATCGGTTTGTGTGCAAAAGGTCGGACTGAAAAAATCTTCTTTCTCATTCTCAAAATCGCTACCGCTCAATGTTCAAGCATCAAATTGCGTGCAATTCCTGATCCGCATTTGCGTTCAATTGCGTGCACCGCACGTGTTCTCTGGTGAATGTCGGTGACTCTCGGTAAAGGTGATGCCTTTGATAGAGCTCTGTGATTGTTAGATTATCCTAATAGTTTCAGCTACTCAGCGACGAGGGGCTTGGATCCCTCTCTCTCCGCCATTTGATCGAAAAACCCGCTTAAAAAGCGGGTTTTTTAGTTTCTAGAATCGATTTGCGTTCCATTGTGACCGCAGGAAATCCCCGCGGGACATTCAGCCTGGTGTGGTGAGGATGTCTCCGCCCTGTCGGGCACCTAATTCAGCTTTGCAAATTGAATTTTATGTTCTACTTACCTTGCAGAAACGAACAACATCATCACCACTTGGCTAAGAGATTCAATTTATGAAAGTAACCACACTTCTTTTGACTACATTACTGTCGACCAGTGCTTTCGCTGCGGAGTGCTATCTGGGAGAGGTTCGATCATTTGCATTGTATCAGTCGGGCATTGAGCTTGCAGGGTTCGTCAGAGCTGATGGTCAATTGTTGAAAATCAGGGAAAACGAAGCACTCTTTTCACTTCTTGGGGACAGGTACGGAGGGGATGCGCGAACAACCTTCGCCGTACCTCATCTGAACAGTCCAAACGAAAAATTAGTTCACTACATTTGCACAGAGGGAATTTATCCCTCCAGAAGATAGATACTTTTGCCTTGGCTTCGATCGTCACGTTTCTTGCTCTGGCGCACAAGCCTTGTTGCTGTCGTGCGCGATCCACAAACAATCCAAGCCACGCTCACAGCCACGTCTGGTTTTGTGTCGCACAGTGACGGAACTTCGACGAATCATCACACCTGAATCGACGGCGACTTCTACACAGACCCTTGAGGCAGGACCACTCCGACATTCCTGAATACAAAATCCAACTTCAATCTGCCGTATCCCGCTCTTTAGGTAGGAAACGAAGCGGTGGAAATTTGCAAAACGACCCTCCCGAACGCTGGGGGTTCTGATTTTTACCCGAGATCACGGCGGCTGATTCTTTAGAAGGCTGCGAGGTCAAGCCGACGGGTGTCGCAAGCCCTCATGGGTCGTATCAACGGGAACCAGAACAAATGGACGAACCCCGTTGAAATTCCCTACACTCTCCTGTTGAACTTGAGCTTTATTTCGAACCTTTTTTAGGTGGTGCAGCTGTTTTTTTGAGTTTGAAACCATGCTTCCCTGCGGTTATCTATGAACTCAATCCTGAACTTTATAATCTCTATTGTGTCATCCGTGATCATCCTCTTCAATTGAGTCAACTCCTTGAGCAGTAAGCTCAACATTACTCTAAAGACTTTTATTATACGTTGAGATTAGAAGCTCCCGTCGATCCCATTGAACCGGCTGCACGAACTGTATTGCACGCCCGAAAACCTAAGCCGAGTTGGGGAGCGGTTTTCAGCTGCGCAGCTTTTGAATTCGGATTTTGAAGCTGTAATTGCTCAAGCCGGAAAGGGGATTTTGTGTATTGTGATCCACCCTGTGAACCTTTATCGGCTAATTCGTCAGTCAACTCCCATACGGGTCTTGCGTTCGGCCGCGCCGAGCAGCAGCGCTTGCGTGATGCATGTATCTCTGCAGTGGAACGTGGTGCGAGCATTGCGATCTCTAACTCCACAGCACCATTTGTCATTGATTTACACTCCGCGTGGGAAGTTCGGAGAATAAAAGCGAGGCGCGCTATTAACTCTGCTGCACAGAATCGGGGAGCTATTGAAGAAGTTCTCGTTTTGATAAACGTCTGAGAAAAGATTTTTATTCAAAAATACCAGCTGGCGCGAGCTGATAATATCAAATCCTTGTTTATAAACGCAGTTGAGAAATCAATTTCCACGGGTAACACCGGTCGGATCACAAAGGATGTCTGCGCCTCGCGGTTCCAGTAGGGTAATTTTTTAAGACTCTGAGTTCTACTCATGGCAATGCGTGTGCTCCAGCGTTTATCGTTTGCAAATGGAATATTAACCAGACCGCTCAGTCCTGGCTCAATGAATAACCCACCCGACGCGTCGTTGCCGAGCCTCATGCCAGCACGCAATGCCGCACGACTGTCTTCGCTCGTAAGTTTCCAGGCTCTCCCAAGCTCACCAGCAACACTCGTTTGGCCACAGCCAGCAAAACAACGCTGCTTGTATCCGGCCGAAAAACCCCACGAAACAGCGCTGAATTGTGGACGGTCTACAGGGATGGTTTCGATTCCTAAAGGAGTGAATTCGCGCAACCAGATTTTTTTTCTGTGAACTAGATATTCGAGATTGAAGAAAGCAATTCCCAAATCTGCTCCCATTCCTGCAACAGGATTGTCGAGGGTATGAAGCGCAGGCCGCCAACCCAAAAGTATTCCATTCTTAGGTGACAGGTTGGCTGAAAGTGCTGTGATTGAGCCCAATGAAAAACGAGTGGGTGGGTAGGCTTTGTGAGGTGCTTCTTGTTCTGGTTTTGGAATTTTGAGGGGGGCTGAGGTGAGTCCTAGTTGAGCCCGGAATTTCAAAATTTCTGGACGCTCCTTAACCCATTTCACAGGTTCTTTCGTCCCTGTCAGCTGCTCATCTGCATCGATATATTCAAGGATGGTATCGATGACGTGCATCTTTTGTTCTGGCGTCAGTTTATTCAATGATTGCAAATCAAAATTCGCGTTTTTTTTGCTCTCAATAAGAGAATTGAAAATTCTTCGTTCCTCATCAGTGAGCCTTTCTTCAAGCTGTAAAAAACGTCTCACATTCGAGGCTCTGAATTTCACTTGAGCCACGAGTCCAGGTTTGTTGTGAACCACCCTCACCGTATCTCCAGGAATCACCCAGGCATTGAATTTTTCAACGAGCTGCAAGGAAGGGCGAGCAATGTCGATGAATGCGAGCATGATGAGAGAGCAATTGTCATCAAAGTAAAAATAATCGACCCGATGTGTGGAAAGTTCGAATACGGCCAAGAGGGCTAGGCGAACTTCCTCAGTGTTCAAGTCGAGTTCGTATTCCCAAAGGTCTCTGCTCTCAGCGTTGTTATATTCCTGAACCTTCACGTAGTAGGGCATAAAACTTATGAATCCAGGGAATAATCCTGAGAGCCCCATAGGCGCATAAAGTAAAGGGTTGCTCGTGGTGGGTTGTGCTGCGTGATTGAGGCCAAAATCCAAAAGCTCGTTGCCACTTGTCCCTGCTTCATTCACCTTTGCAAATTTGAGCAAAGTGTGACCGAAGAGAGAGCCTGGGTTGCCCGGATAATAGGAAGAAAAAATGAGTGAGGCTTTGTTCGCCTGAACCGACTTTTTGAAAATGTTGAAACGCTGGCAGACATCAGAGCTATTTTTGGGCTGAGGATCTTCAAAAGCTCTCTTTAGCTTTTGCTCGAGCCAGAGTCTGCGTGCAGGATATTTGCACAGAGCTTCCTGTCGCTCGGAAGGACTTCCCTCATTGAATGCCCTGAGAGTTGCTTTAAGTTCTTCCTCTGCATTGCTTTTGCCATGTTCCGACAAAAAAAACCGGGGGTCATCAACCAAGCTCTTTTTTCTCAGCATCCAGGTTGGGGCATAGAACAATATTTTGTGCCACTGCTCTGTGTTGGCTAGAAGTTCGGTATCTACACTGAGCTGTCCTAAGTGAGTTGCAGCGCCTAGCGCCGCAACGGATGATTGCGCATTGGGAGAAGCTGTTGCCATCAGGTTGCCAGTCAAAGGCATGAGGGCAAGCATGAGTCGTGAAAATGGAATGAAGGTTCGCCAAGCAGTCATGAAAAGTGTCCATCCCTGAACAAAAAAACTCCGGGCGTTGTCTCCCGGAGTTGTGTATCAGGTCAAGTACCGAAGCACTTTAACACTTAAAACTCATTTGTTGCGCACGCAACTTTGTAACGCATCTGTTTCTTTTGCTTTGGCCACAAAACGGTTTGCAACATTTGATGCAACTGTGTCGGAAAAAATTACATTGTGTTCTGTTTGCGCGACAGCAGCAAAAATGTCGAATTGTGAATCGTTTCCGCAGCCAATCATTTCAGCCAAGCCGCGCAAATGATTGCCTTCGCCTTGTGAAGCCTCCTTGCTTAAGTCGCCAAGGTTCATGGAAACATAAGTTTCACGTTCAATTCGGAATGCTTCCTCGGATCCTGCAGGCACATCGGTGCAGTTCGAGGTGCCTGATGTAATGGCCGACGATTGCGGGAACACGTAGTTATTCGTCGTGGCTGCGAGCAACTGAGGGCCCATCGCGTTGTTATTCAAGTTCATCCCGGTGTTATCACCAGAAAAAATAACAGAGCCGAGTCCACATCCAGCCATGCCATAAGGTGGAAGACTATAATTTTTTTGCGATGCTCTGTAGGTTCTTTGCGATGCTGATTTTTTGCCTTGAGCAAAAGCAGCTGCTGAGACCAGTAATGATACCGCAACAAGAGTTGTGGTTGAGAAATTCATTATTTCACTCCTTCTGTGCTCGAAACAGATGCGTACTTGCAATTTTGAGCAAGTGTTTCATTTTGAACAATTGATTCCTTTAAAGTTTCAAGAGCAGCCACAGCACCGGGTGAAGAGAAAATCTTGTGGTGTTCAGTTTGTGCAACTTTGTTAAATGCTGCCAGATCTGTTTCGCCACAGCCCAACACGTGAGCCAAGCCAGCCAATGTTGTGCCCGCTCCTTGCGCCATCTCTTTCGAAAGTGTCGCATAGTTGCTGAACATGAAGCTTTCTTGTGCTTCGCTCCGTGCGCCCTTTCGGTCGGGCTGGCAGTTTGATGTTCCAGAGGTGATGCCATAGATCTGCGTTCCAGATGTGCCATTCGTGGTATAGGCCGAAATCTGTGAGCCTCGTGGACCCATAACAACCGAACCCAAACCGCAGCCAGCCATTCCATACTTGCGTTGCGCGTGAGCCATCATCGGCGAAATTACGAGTGCAATGCCACCTGCAGCCAATGCCTTTTTCAAGATCATCACAAGACCTCCCTTTGAATGCCAGTACGTTTTTTATAACTGGGAGTTTGTTGCAGGAGTCAGTCACTCCATTTTATTTAGAGTCAAAAAACTGACTAAGCTGGAAGCCTCTTTGGTTTGCGGAAAAAAAATCTTGCAGGGGACTTTGATTTTCCTCCCTGTAAGGCAGGCTTGGAAGGACGGAGGGCCTGTAGCGAACGCAGCCTGAGCTCGAGGAGCCACCCACGGCTTTTTTCCAACGATGCGGCACTCACACGGCACGACACACAAGAAAAGCAAGTCGCTTAGTCTTGTTCTCGTTCATGTGCCCACACGAGCAAATAGCTTTCAACGCGCCCCTTAACAAGGTAACATGAGCGATCTGCACCTTGTCCCATACGAATTGTGCATGATTATCGTGCGAAAACTTCTTATCGATGGAGAACATGATGCGCCTGAGATTTTATCTGTCGTATATTCCTGTCATTACGCATTTACTATTCACTTCAACGTTTGCATTTGCCGCGCAATTTATCGACAACCCTGTGAAAAAGCGACTTCAAAATTCAACAGATCCCGTCTTTGGTGGATATGTCTCTATTCCTAACTCCCAGGTCATTGAAAATATAGCTCTCCCCCAGAAGCTCAACTTCGTGTGGATTGAGGCCCTGCAAACAACAATCGGACCAAAAGAAGTTCAGGATTCAGTGATCGCTGCTGAAAATGAAGGGCTCGTGCCTATTGTTCGAGTTCCGAAGAACGACCCGGATGAAATCAAGAAATTTCTTGGGACGGGGGTGCTTGGAATTATCGTTCCAAGGATCCACAACAAAGAAGAAGCCCAAAGAGCAATCTCTGCCATCAAGTATCCGCCCGAAGGAAGCAGGCCACCTGGAGTTGAGCGGGCAAATCGTTATATGGGCCGCCTTCGCGAATATTCAGAGAATGCAAACAAAAACATCTTGGTGATATTTACTCTCGATAATAAAGAGATGGTTAAAAATATCGACGAAATCCTTTCGGTAAAAGGCATTGATATACTGCATATCGGTCCTCTTCATTTATCTTCAAGTTTGGGTGTGACAACCGACTCTCCCGAATTGGCATCAGCCATTTCAAAAGCTGAGGACGCTGCTCGAAAAATGAAAATTCCACTTGGAGGAGCTCTCCCAAGTTTTGCTCGATTGGATGAATACAGAAAACGCGGATTTAGATTCTTTACGGTGCCTGCTGATATGGAATTACTTCGTGATGGCATCACGCGATTCTTTAACGGTCATTGATCGGCTTGGCGCCCAAGCCAAATGGGCGAACCCCGTTGAAATTTCCTAAACCCATTCGGAAGAGTTCCACAGCTAAGCATCTTCTTAAGAGCAAATTTGGCATTAATCTCGGGATAGACAAAGGGATGAATTTGGCTTGACCTCGTTCGTCCGCCCATGAGCTTTGTATAGCTTTGTCGTGGCTTCCGATCACTGTTTCCGGTGAGCGAAAACCTCACTTTCATTTCGTCAATCATCAGATGCACTTCATCGATGTGTGAAGGCAGCTTCTGGATTTCGTCGATAGCGACAAAGCAGACTGTTTCTTATCGCTCTTTTCTTGGTCTTCAAAAGTCGTTCGAAACGGTGATACCTCACTTAGACGAGGGAAAAGTCAGGAAGAACTCAATACGGCCTGTCAGGAAGACCATTTAATCCAATAATAACGGTTATTTAAAAGTAGATATTCTCATAAGTTGCAAATTGCAAGTTATGAAATTAAACTTGTACTTTGCAAGCTATCAATAGCCGCGACAGGGAGCGTAAAGAATGAATGAACGAGTGTTGGTCACAGGAATCTCAGGATACATCGGACAACATTGTGCTGTAGAACTTCTCAAGCAAGGCTATGAAGTCGTCGGTTCAGTCCGATCCAAGAATAAGGCTGAGTCGACTCGTATTGCGATCGGAAAGTTCGCTCCAGTCGACAAATTAATTTTTACTGAGGCCGATCTTCTTTCTGATAAAGGATGGGATGCCGCCATGATGGGATGCTCCTACGTCTTGCACGTCGCATCTCCTTTTGTTCTTACTGAACCTAACAATGAGAACGATTTGATCACTCCTGCCGTTGAAGGAACAAAACGTGTTCTTGCCGCAGCCAAGCGAGCTAATGTCAAACGAGTCGTCCTCACGTCCTCAACAGTTTCTATTATGGCAGGAAATGGAAGTGGAAAATTCGGCCCGGAAACCTGGTCGAATCTGAACGCAAAAATTGGTGCATATCAAAAAAGTAAGACCCTCGCCGAAAAAGCAGCTTGGAAATCCGTAGAAGAGGGTGACATGGAGCTGACAGTCATTAATCCGGGTGGAGTCTTCGGACCTCCCATCAGCGGAGCCGTGGACGGACAAAATGTGAAGATGCTGACTGATATGATTAAAGGGAAGTTACCTTTGATACCTGACGTCGCAATGGGAATGATTGATGTTCGCGATGTTGCCCGTTTGCACGTGAAGGCGATGACTTCACATGCCGCTGCAGGCAAGCGATTCATTGCAGCAAGTGCGGAGCCCGTTTCGATGGAAACCGTAGCACAGGTCTTAAAAGAGGCGGGTTACTCAAAGGTGCCGACTCGAAGGGCACCAAGTGCGCTTTTGAAGTTCATGAGTCTTTTTGATCGACAGGCCAAGGGCATGATTCCTTTTTTGGGTCAAAGAGCTTCGTTCGATAATCGGTCCACTTTCGAATTGCTGGATTGGCAACCAACTCCAATCGAAAACTCACTCCGAGAAATGGCTGCAGCGATTTCTCAAGAGTAGCTTGAGAAAGGCAATCTGATTCTAAAACACTCTTCCTTCAAAGGAATTAAAAATGACAAACTCTGATTCTAAAAAACCAGCCTACTTTTTAGTGCAAGTCAAAGCAAAAAATATGCAGGAGCTCTCGGAACGTTATGCCCAATATGCAATACCTTGTTTGATGAAATTCGGTGGCGAAATGATTGCAGGAACGCCCTCACCAAACGTCTTGGAGGGGAAATGGGATGGGAATTGGGCTGCAATTTTGCGCTTTCCAAGTCTGGACATGGCAAAAACGTGGTACAATTCTTCTGAATACAAGCCATTGAAGGAGTTAAGAATGAATGAATTGACCGACTTTGGACAAATCCTTTTAATTGAAGGTATGTGATGCTCATAAACATCGGAACGATGAAGAAAAAACAACGATAAAAAAAGCAGTTCATCTGTTATTGACGTCTTGAATAAAATTAAGTCAAAATAATGCATGGCAAAAATGGATGAAAATATTCAATGGCGTTCTGTATGCCCCATTTGCTCAGGACTTGATGTTCTGGGAGACAAGTGGACGATGCTCGTTATTAGAGATCTCATCATTCATGGACCTAGAACGTATTCGGAGTTACTTGATTCCCCTGAACGAATTTCGACAAACATTTTAGCTGACCGACTCGATGTTTTGGTGTCAATGAAACTGATTGAAAGGGTTAACCCGGAGAAGTCGGCCCGCAACAATGCATTTAAATTGACCGAAAGTGGGGCGGCACTTCGTCCCGTTCTTGAATCGCTTGCTGCATGGGCATCAACGCACCTTAAAGAATTTCACAGCACAATTGTTTCTGCTTCTCCGAAAAAAAATAATGAATAAATGATATGCGCCACCCAACTCCCGGAGACTTCTCGACTGCAGTCATAATCGGCAGGGGGCAGCTTGCCTAGAAACCGCGAGCTGCCTTGGTCATTCTCCACAATCAACGTAGCCTGCCGATTTAGCATCGCTTGATAATGGCGATGAAATGTTTTGTTTCTCCGAGGTGTTGTTGGAAATTGATTCTACTCCCGAGGCAACACCTATTTGAGGTGTTGGTGAAGGCGAAACAACAGCATTCACGTATGGTGTTGGCGTGGATTTCATTGTTGGCGTCGGCGTGGGCGACGGTGTTGGTGTTGGCGTCGGCGTGGGCGACGGTGTTGGCGTGGGCGACGGCGTTGGTGTTGGCGACGGCGTGGGCGACGGTGTCGGCGACGGCGTCATTGTTGGCGTGGGCGACGGTGTTGGCGACGGTGTTGGCTCAGGATAAGCAACCTTCGCACCTGCAATGTCGTTCGCACTAAGAACATCCATCAGGGGTAATTGCGACCCATCAATTTTATAGATGCGCGGTTTGGTGTTCTCTGTCCCGTACATTGTGACAGATGCGACGTCGAAAGCAGTTCGATGCACAGAGCCTTTAAAAATCTGCAACCAGGTTTCATTTGTAATGTCGCCATCGAACTTGACATAAGTGTCGCGATCGGAACGTTGGTGTTCATGCATAAAACCAAGTGCATGCGCAGTTTCATGCAGCATCACATGATTCATCTTGCACCCGACTTTTTTTGCAAAATCTGCTGTGGGTAAGCTTATCACTTGCTTTCCGCCCACTCGACCCACCTGCGACAGACCGCAATAATTTGCCGTCAAGTTGCTCTCAAAGCTCACATAGTCCCGATCTGATGAGGTACTAGGGACCCACGAAATACCTGCCTTTGCCCACTCTGAAACCATGTGCGCAATTTCCGAATTGAACGGAAAATCTGATGAAACCATGTATGGAACTCGCCTATTAGGCCAATTCCTGAATATACTTGCTTCAGTTGCAAGACCGAGCGAGGAAGCTTGTTTGCCAGTTCGTATTTTGCTGAGGGGAATCAGCATATCACCACCGACAAGAGCATTTTGTCCCTGAACTTCATACTTAATTTTGACTAATCTACCGCCTGAGATGATACAACCCGATTTTCGTGGGGTGGCTTTGAGCAAGATGATTTGTTCAGGCGCCCTACTTCCGCAGCCGAAGAGTAAGAACATTGGCAGAATTTTTTTCAAGAAGGAGCTATTAGCCATTTTACACTCCTTTTCGAGATATCGGAGACGACCAAAGGGAACTTGAACTTTTCTTGAACCAAAAAATTTTTTTCCGCATCGGGCATCTGGATAATGGATTACGAACGCTTTCTCGGAAGATTGGTTTGATTTAGACCGAAATGCCACAGCCTCTGGATTTTACCGAGCAAGTCCTCTAGAAATGAAAAACTCTTAAAAAATGAAGGGCTGTGAAGTGAAAGCACCCGTCGTATCGATCATACTTCCCACCTACAACGAACGGGAAAACATTCCAATTTTGATCGATCGCCTTGAGCAAGCCTTGAAGGACACACCTTTCGAAGTGCTTGTCATGGACGACAACTCGCCCGATGAAACCTGGGCTGTGGCCAAATCGCTTGCCGAGACGCGCCCCTGGCTTCGCGTCATTCGTCGCATGTCTCACCGCGGCTTGGGTCCTGCTGTGGTTGATGGCTTCACAGCAGCCACAGGTGATTTTCTGATTGTCATGGATGCCGACCTCCAACATGACGAAAGCGTTCTGAGCAAATTTATTTCAGCTTTTGATGCAGGCGCAGAGCTTGTGGTGGGCTCGCGTAAAATTGACGGCGGAGGAATTGAAGATTGGAGCCGTGCGCGGCGCTTCGTCTCATGGACGGCCACACAGATGGCGCGGCTCGTTCTTCCAAGCACAATGACCGACCCGATGAGTGGCTTCTTCGGTGTACGGCGCGAATTGTTCGCTGAATTAAAATCTGAGATCAACCCACGCGGATTCAAAATTCTTCTCGAAATTGCCTCAAAGTGCAAAAGGCGTCAGATTGCAGAAGTTGGCTATGTTTTTAGAGGCCGCATTCATGGCGAAAGCAAACTATCAGCGAAGGTCATGAGCCAATACTTGCTAGCACTCTATGAGCTGAGCTTGGGCCATTACATTCCTCTGCGATTCGTTCGCTATGGAATGGTGGGTTTATCTGGCGTTCTCGTTAACCTTTCCGGCCTGTGGTTTGGCAAAAACATTTTAGAATTCGACGCACGAACTGCAACAGCAATGGGTATCGAGATTTCTATCTTTACCAATTTCCTATTGAATAACTTCTGGACTTTTTCAGATGCCCGCATTGCGGGAGCAAAGAAACTCTTTCTCGGAATTGCTCGCTTCCACATTGTTTGTGCAACGGGTGCATTGATCAACTTCGCAATCGCTCAATACTTAAATTCAGCAGGACAAGCGAACCATTATTTTGCAGATCTGTTTGGAATAGCCGTTGCAACCGCATGGAATTATTTTATCAACACTCGCATCACATGGCGCACATAGCGAATTTAAAAAAACTACGGCTGAGCGCAGCGATAAACAGTGAACCTCTGAGAAGAGAGCAAACCTTGGGGCGCCGCAAGCGAAAGGCTGTGCTGGAGCAATGAGCAACCAGCCAAAGACACATTCGTGCATGTGCCCTGTGAATCCAAGATCACAAAATCGCCACCCTGCAGAACAATACTACCACGGAGATGGCGCTGCAGCAGAGCAACAAGTCCCCAATCGAAAATCTGCTCAGGCCGACAGGCGGTGAACAGCGGGCGATCTCCCAATTGTTCCTGAAATGGCAAGACGTCACGGAAAAACTCACCATCGCGGCGCGGTTTTCCGGCATTTCTCACCATCAAAAACAAACCAAGCAGAATAAGCGAAACAAAACCAGCTTGGATGTATTTGAAAAGCGTCAAACGTGCGGATGATGAGTTCAGAAAGGAAAACCAATTTTCGAGCACGAGCTCGGAAAAGAAGATCGCATAAAAGGGGAGTGATGGGACAATATACCAGGCCATCTGTTTAGGACTTAAAAACAACGGTAAGCTCGCACTGAATGCAATAAGACCACTCGCGGTAAGTCTTTGACGATTTTTTTGCAACGAATCAAAAACCAACCCTCGACTCGCCTGATTCAGACTGATCAAAAGCAAAATTGCCAGCGGCACAGCAAACGAACCAAACAAAGGCTCGAGAAGAGAAATCTTAGAACCCGCCACCTCACGCTCGCCAGCCAAACTTCGGACAACTTGATTCTTGAAATATGCAGAGAAAAACTCTTTTGCAGGCGCACTCAGCCAAATAAAAATGGAAAGAATGAAAAGACTCACTAGCATGACGAAGGTCACCGTTAATGCTCTTGAAGTTCGATATCCGGGCGTAGAAAATCTCAAAATGAATGGCATCGCCAAGGGAAAAAGCCCCACTGGGCCCTTGCAAAGAAATGCAAGTCCTATGCAGATGCCAGCCATCACACTGAAAAAGATGCACTTTAGAACTGAGTTTCTCGATGATGCACGCAGCACGCAGTATGCAGATGCCAAGGTAAAAATACTGAGCGAGAGTTCGAGAAGATTATTTTGCACCGTCCAGACGAACGTGGACGACAAAAGCAAAAAAGTAGGAGCAAGGAATGCATTCAGTTGGCGATTCGTGTCTCCACGATTTTGAGCAAATTCTCTTGCAACTGTTCCAGTCAAAAAGAGTATAATAACACCCAAAAGTGCAGACCAAAGGGCATCAATGTAAGGATAATCGCCAAAAACACGAACAAACTGCGCCTGCAGAAAAAAAGCAAGCGGTGGATGTTCTCTAAAAATCGGATAGGCTCCGAATGAATAATGGAGGTTCCAAAATGATCCTAGGCCTTCGGCTAGGTTGCGGGAAATTGCGCCATACGTCATGCCATCTAAGAACATTCCCAGAGCAAAGAGACGCGGCAGAATAAAAACAGAAAAAAGCGCGAGCGGCAAAAGAACCACAATCGATTTTGCAGACTTCGACAGCACCTCTTTGCCTGTGAGTTTGTCCTGATCCGCACTGAATATAAATTCTTTCTCGCTCAATTGAGCTCCACAATCGTGTAGTCTTTTTTTCCTTTACGAATGAGCAGACCACCGCACTCGTGTTTGAAATCTGCGGGTTGCAGTTTGTAATTTACATCTGCACACTTTTCTCCGTTGAGGAGCAAGCCATTGCCTTGAACAAGGCGACGCGCTTCACTCTTGCTCGGGCAAACGCCAACCTTCGCAAGCAACGAAACAACATCAAGTCCAGTGTTCACGTCTGCTACAGCAATCTGGACACGCGGAGCGGCTGAGAGATCTCCGCCCCCTTCAAACAAGGCATGCGCCGCTGCAAGCGCTTTGTCAGCCTCTTCCTTACCATGCACAAGGTGGGTCACTTCCCATGCCAAGCGTTCTTTTGCTTTGTTGGGGTTGGTCTCTGGCGAACACAGCGTGCGAATTTCAGAGAGCGGCAAAAAGGTTAACTGACGCAGAGTTTGTTCCAGGTTCTCATCAGGAATATTGCGCAGGTATTGGAAAAATTCATAGGGAGAAGTCATGGATGGGTCGAGCCAAATGGCATTGCCAGATGTTTTGCCCAATTTACGTCCCTGCGAATCAACAATCAGGGGCTGCGTGAAACAGAAGGCGTGTTTGTGCTCAACGCGGCGGATGAGATCGGTACCACCCAAGAGATTCGACCACTGATCATTGCCGCCTGTCTGGAGAATACAGTTGTATTTTCGGAAGAGTTCGAGAAAGTCGAACGATTGAAGCAACTGATAACCCATCTCCATAAACGTTAGGCCGTGCTCCAAGCGAGACTTGTTTACATCCGCGGATAAAAGCTTAGCCACGGTAAAATGCACTCCCACATTGCGCGCAAAATCGAGCCAGGTCATTGGCCCAATCCAGTCGATGTTGTTCACGAACACAGGGGTATTTGGAACATCGAAGCGAAAATAGCGACCCACAAGCTGGGTGAAGTTTGCAATGTAGCCAGCAATGTCTTCTTGGGTGTTCATTGGCCTCATATCGGTTCGCCCGGTTGGGTCGCCAATTAACCCAGTTGCACCGCCAAAGAGGACAATAGGTCGCAGGCCGTGATCTTGTGCACGACGTAAACCAAGCAGAGGAACGAGATGACCCAAGGTCAGGCTTTTGGCCGTAGGATCGAATCCACAATAAACCCCTGGGTAATCGCGAGGGCTTTTATCAGCGGCCAATTTCAGCGCTTCGCTGAGGCCCGCTGCATCATTTGTTTGCTCGATGAGCCCGCGTTCTTCCATGTGTGCATAAAAATTCATCGTCATCCAAGAACTCCTCAGAGCAAGCGGTTCAGCCCCGAAAGGTTTAATCTCGAACGGGATTCTTGGCAAAGACCTGTGATTGAGTTCCTGCGAGCTCAGATTCTCGGGCGAATCTGCAAAACCAAGCCATTGCTTAAAGTTTGTCATCTCGGATCACCTCATGAAAATGAACGAGGCTACCCACTCGAGGTATGGACAAACTCTATCGCGGTTTGGAGATCGACAAGCGGACATTTTGCTCGGACCCGCGAGGAGATTAACGGGCAATCAACGAGTGAATGCATGGGTCGCTCCGAAGACAAGCAGCGCAAATACATTCCATCCGATCAGCGAAGAATTAGGACGATCATTGCCTTTTTGGGAATCTCAGAGTTGGGGATAAATATCCGAAATGAATGGACTAGAATCTGCAAACAGCAATTGATTCCAAATAAAATGCTGAAAATAAAGGGTTTTTTAAAACAACTTACGGGCAGTCCCTGGTTGAAAAAGTGAATTCTTTAATCTACGCGTCGGGCTCGAACGAATCGAAGTCAACGCTTCATTAGGACCCTGAAATGAAACTCTCAATCGCCGCAGTAATCCTGTTTTTGATGACTTTTATGGTGAACGTTCACGCGCAGGCAAGCTTTTTCGATCGGCCCGACTATTTTGAAAACAAGAAGCTTTATGATGACGTCGAAGAGATTATCGAGATCATCTACGACACATCACTCTCTGAACACGACAAAGAGCTTCGACTCCTCTTTAAAGACAAACTACTTGTTCCAAATTTCAAAGCACTGAAAGTGGAGAATGAGAGGATATTTTCAGAATATCTGCGCGATACAGAAAAACTCAGTGATGAGGAAATTGCCGCACTCATGAAAGAGCGGCCGGTCATTGATGGCTTTAAATTTACGATGGAGAACGATTTTCTCGCCGGGACTGACACTTATTATACGAATGGTTTACGGATTGAGTGGAGCTTCAACAACCCAGAGTTTGAAAAATTCTTTAAAAAGCTGGGCTTCGATCACAGTGACTTCTTTTTTCTCTGTGCTCAAAACATGTACAACACATCAAATAACAACATTGGTACGAAGCGCCCCGATGAACCTCCGAATGCAGGAATTTTATACTGTGGTGGCGCAGTCAACTCTTATAAAATGAACAGCGACAAATCGAAATTGCGATCCATGCAGCGACTCGAAGCTCAGTTGGGAACTATTGGCCAAAGCTCCTACGCAGAACAAGTTCAAAACGGATTTCATCGTCTCATTGGCGACAAGCAGGTGAACTGGGATTACCAAGCCGCGGATCGATTTTATGTCAATATCAACTTTCAAAAATATCTTAAGCTTGACGAGCGAAATCTCTACGGCGACTCGAAGCCCGAATACAATGTTATTGTGAACGCTGGAGGAAACGCGGGAACATTTACAAATTTTGCAGATGCTGGTGTGGTGATTAACTACAGACTCCTTGGTACGCTGATTGATATGTATGTCGGCAACAAAATGACGCCAACGCTGATTGAAGAGCTCGCAATGATGACTCGCGAAAACCGCTTGAAGAGACTTTTGTGTGAAAGCAACTGGAGTATCAATTTGTACTTCGGCGCAGAAGCAAGATACGTGGTCGACAATTATCGCATTGATGGCAACAAAGACTACTTCACTGAATCTCTTCCGTTTGTCGTTGACCTAAAGACGGGCGTGTTAATTCGATACAAGAAGGTTTTCTTTGACCTAGGAGTTGTCCGTAGGTCTAGCGAGTGGGCTCATACAAACAGCGATGGTGATGGCCCGCCCCATACCTATGGCATGCTCAACATCGGGGTCCGCTACGACAGTTTCAAAGACCTCGGCAATCAAGTCACTGAACCCATTCGTTGGATTGCTGACCCTGCATATCGACAGAAGATGATGGAAGAGAAGCAGTTCAAGGACCTCGTTCTCAAAGAGGGCGTAAAGATTATTTTCGACCAAAACGAACCTGCAAGTCCACAAAAGTTTCGAGAGAATCTTTGCCACTAAAATCTTAGTGTCTTGGGCCGCGGTTTGAGGCCCAAGACACTATGAGGCAGATTTGGTTGATGCGAATTTGCTAATTGTTGTGCTGACGATGCCATCACCTCGTTTCTGCCTAATAGACAATTTACATTTAAATAGTTTTCCTGTGTTGACGTGAATTTCTCGAGCTACAATGCAAACTCGTCGCACGGAATCTTGCCACAAAAATTCACGCTCGCTAGCTCACTCACACATCTGAATTAGGGAGCTCATCGGCGATGAAAAAAAACACGATACCCTTATTGATACTCGTTGCTTTTTCTCTTCTGGCCTTTTTTGTGCCTGCAGGAACTCCGCAAAACCAAGGTTCCCCTATAAATTCAGGCGACACCGCATGGATGATAGCGGCGTCTGCATTGGTCCTTTTCATGACGCCTGGTTTATCGTTTTTTTATGGCGGCATGGTGCAAACCAAAAACGTCATCTCGACGATGTTGCAGAGCTACGTCTGTATGGGGCTTATCAGCCTGATCTGGCTGGGAGTTGGTTTCAGTTTGGCATTTGGCGATTCGCTGCACGGCCTCATTGGCAACCCCACAACCTATTTCATGCTCAAGGGTGTTACAGGAGCAACAGAAACTCGGCTTGCACCAACCATTCCATTCCTGTTGTTTGCGCTATTCCAGCTGAAATTCGCGGTTATTACCCCCGCGCTAATCACCGGCGCATTCGCTGAACGCGTTCGCTTCAAAAGTTACCTTATTTTCATCAGCTTGTTTTTAGTTTTCATCTACGCACCTTTGGCTCACTGGACTTGGCATCCTGAAGGTTTCTTGCGGAAATGGGGAGTTTTGGATTTCGCCGGCGGCACCGTTGTTCACATGTCAGCAGGGTTTGCAGCGCTCGCTGGAGCTCTGTTCCTGGGTCGCAGAAAAGATCGTTCAACAGAGGGCCACACGCCGGCTAATATTCCATTTATTATTCTTGGCACAGGAATGCTCTGGTTTGGTTGGTTCGGCTTCAATGCGGGCTCCGCACTTGCAGCAAACGACGTTGCAGCGCTTTCATTTGGAACAACCAACACTGCCTCAGCTGCTGCCGCGCTCGCATGGGTTTTTTACGATATTGCGAAGGGCCGCAAACCAACAGCGGTCGGATTCTGTATTGGTGCGGTTGTTGGACTCGTCGCAATCACCCCTGCGGCTGGCTTCGTAAATCTTGCTTCCAGTGTGACAATCGGCGCTTTATCGGCAGTGGTTTCGCATGTTGTCGTGGATCTTAAATGCAAGACCAGCATCGACGATACACTTGACGTGTTCCCGTGCCACGGAATTGGTGGCGTGATGGGAATGATTCTGACCGGGATTTTCGCGAAAGACGTGGGCCTTATCACGGGTCAAACCGCAACCTTCTACAAGCACCTTTTGGCACTTGTTGTGGTGGGTGCGTTCTCCTTTTTTGGCTCTTTTGTCCTTTATAAAATTGTCGACCTCATTTCACCTCTGCGCGTTACCAGCGACGAAGAGAAACTGGGTCTTGATTTGAGCCAACACTTGGAGACGGTTGTCCCAGCAACAGACGACAAGGGGCAAATCCCTGCAAGTGCAATTCCTCAAAGCGCGCTTTCCTTTCTGTAATCAGACCTGTGAATGCAGCTTGCTCGGAACTTGAACCTCTTCTGAGCAGGCTGCGGGTCAATTCAATTTCAGCCCTCAGTTGCCCAAATTCTCCTCGACCTTTACAAGTGTCATGGGCCAGAATTTTGAGGGAGGCGACCCAATATGCTGATGACTGCTCTATTTCCCATTGCATCTCTGTTGGCACTTCTTTCGCCCGCAGGTGACGCCCGCGGCCAAACAATTGAACAGTCTTCAATGGCGAATCTTGGCGAGCCAACAACAGTCAGTTGCCTTCTCACAATGATGAAGGCCAAGGCTAATGACCCTCATGCAATCGAGCGAATGGCGCACACCTGTAACGATTTCACAGTTGCGAACACAACCGAGTATGACCTTGTTGTTGCAGGCTGTAGACTCAGCCATGTTCTGCAGGGCTGGGCTTATAGAATTGAAAATGAAGGCTGCAACCAGAATCGAGCCTATGCGCGCTGCAGAGTGATGGTTGACCCATCTCACAGCGATTCCGTCGATACGTACTATTACCTCGGAGCAAATTCGAGCTCGAAAAAAAATGCGGGTGACGAAGAGTTATTTCGCACGAACTGCAATACCCTCGGCGGTGAATTCATTAAATAACTTCGAAATGCTCTGATTATTGGCTTTGACCAACAACAGGCCTGAACCGCTTTAAGGAAGAACAACGATGCGAGCTGCAACTTTCGTACTAAGTTTTCTCGTGGTTTTTTTGATCTGCGGCACTCTCACACCCTCCCTGGCACGCGCTGACGCGGCGAAAGTTGAAACGCTCATGAAGGCCTCTGACCGCTATCGCGGAGGACTTGCTCTTGGGGTGACGTGGGATATTCAGATAAGTTCCGTCGAAGATGGTGAGACCAATGACTCCCAATATACGGTGCGCGCAAAGGGGGTAAACGCTCTGGCGGAATGTCAAAACCCACCGCGCTGCAAGGGCGAAGTGGTTTTGTTCAACAACCGAAACCTGTGGTTCCTTAAGCCGGGCGTGAAGAAACCTGTGGCAATTTCACCCCGCCAACGCCTTTCGGGGCAAGCCGCTAATGGCGACATTGCTTCAACAAACTATGCAAGAGATTATAATGCAACCTTAGAGAATGAAGAACTTGTTGGGAAAACTCCTGCTTGGCGACTTCTTCTGAAGGCACGAGATAAAAACGTGACCTACGACAAAATCCGCTACTGGATTTCAAAAGACAAAATGCTGGGGTTGAAAGCTGAGTTTTTGACCCTCTCTGGCGAAGTCTTCAAGTCAGCAACTTTTGATTATGGCAACACACTGGTGAGCGGAGGGAAAAAGATCCCTTTTGTGAGCCGGATGCTGATTGTTGATGCGGCGTTTCCTAAAAACGTAACAACAATCACCTATATTTCCCCGCGTGAAGAAGCTCACGACGATTCCATTTTCAACATCAACAACGTGGCAAGATAGCGATTGAATTCTGAATTTTTCTCAGCCGTGAGGCGAATTTATGCTGCAACAACCTCTGCAAATCGCTGATGTCTATGCAGCCGCCGAGCGAATCCGCAACTATGCTCACCGCACACCATTGCTGACATGTGCGAGTTTGAACGAGCGTTTTGCCGCAAGCGTTTTTCTCAAATGTGAGAATTTACAGAAAGTTGGTGCGTTTAAGTTCCGTGGCGCATGCAATGCGGTATTCGGGCTTTCAGATGAAGATGCTGCACGAGGGGTGATCGCCCACTCGTCTGGAAATCATGCACAAGCCCTTGCTCTCGCGGCAAAGCTGCGCGGAATTCCTGCATATGTTGTGATGCCCTCAAATGCACCCGAGGTTAAAAAAGCAGCGGTTGCAGGATATGGCGCGCAAATTACTTTTTGCGAGCCGACACTCGAAGCGCGTGAAGCAACTCAGCAGAAAATAATAGAGCAAGTGGGAGCGGTAGAGATTCACCCCTACGACAATCGCGCCGTTATTGCCGGACAAGGAACAGCGGCGCTGGAGATGTTGCAAGACGTCCCTGACCTTGATGTTATCATCGCACCCGTCGGAGGCGGCGGACTTCTCAGTGGCACAGCTCTTTGTGCGCAAGAAATCTCTCAGCGCGTCCGCGTCATTGGGGCTGAGCCAGTGAACGCAGATGATGCTTTCAGATCGCTCGCGGCCGGGCAAATCATTCCTTCGCACCAGCCCAAAACGATTGCCGACGGACTGCTCACCTCACTAGGAAGCCTTACATTTCCGATCATTCAAAAACGAGTTGAACAAATTGTCACGGTTGAAGAAGAGACTATTGTCGAGTCGATGCGTTTTGTCTGGGAGCGAACAAAGCTTGTTATCGAACCTTCTGCAGCAGTTGCAATCGCAGTGCTCTGGGAAAGTAAAATTCAGTTTCGCGGGCTCAAAATTGGAATCATTCTGTCGGGCGGAAATGTCGATTTGAAAAGATTGCCTTGGTGATTTTCAAAGACTTGGCACTTCCTTGAATTGCCCATTTCATCAGGCACCAATCTGTTGACTTTGACACCGCCGTCAAAGTTAGCGAGTCTCTGTGGACGTTTTCGTTATAAAAATAGGTCTTGGGAGATTCTTCAAAATGAGAAATGCGCTTGCTTTTTGCATCCTCGTGCTCGGCCTCAGCGGATGTTTTCCAAGAGCCTTCAATGACTCAAAAAAGAGCCAAATCAAAGACACAACGTCTGAGATGAATTTCTCGCAATGGTACAACTCCCTTCCAACAGGCCCAATCGCAAATTATGAACTCACCGCCAATGTTGTCTTCCACAAAGTTGGCAGTGAGCTGATCCCCGACTTTTCAACTCGCTTTATCCCAGAAGCAAAGATGGAAAAGCGGATCGATTATGTAACCTCCGGATCCAACAAAGGCAGCGCAGACGGCGGCGTGAGTATGGTCTGGATGCGCGACTATCAGCCGATTGTCATCAAAAGCTCAGACCCAAAAGCCGGCGGAAAGGCTCGATTTATTTCTTATCTTTCAATCAATCAAGCACGCAGCGCCTACAATGGAACTGTTGGTATGGGAGGTCCATCTGCAGATCTTCTCGGTCCACATCTCATCAGTATCGATAAGGAAGTGATAGGCACTGAGGTTGATTCAATCTCACTGATACGCATGCCTCTTCTCATCGAGGGTGGAAATCTGGTTTCTACCGGAGAGCATGTTTTTCTCACCGAACATATTTTTCAGCAAAATTCCCGCGCTTATATTGATTATTTGAATAAATCGGGAAGAAAATTTGATGCGAATTCTCTCGATAAAATATACAGAGAAAATGGTTTTTACACAGAAAATGAATTGGGAGAAAAATTCGAATATCGCACACCTGAACAGGTGAGGAGTGTTTTGTCGAAATACCTCGAGGTTAAATCAGAAAATATTGTCACTCTGCCGATGCTTCCGGGAGAGGGGACCCACCATGTCGACCTCTTTTTACTTGCGATGGGAAGAAAACAAGTCATGGTGCCTGAGATTACGGATGCAGGAATCTCTGCGCTTGCATTTGACTCTGAAAAACCACTCGCGCGGGCTGCTCAGGAATTCCTCAACACACAGGCGAATCTGCTGAGGAGTCGATACGGCTACCAGGTTGATCGTCTGGAGATGTTGCCTCCCATTTTCCAAATAGAACAAGGCGGAGAAAAGCAAGCCGTCTACTTCAGCCCTGCAAATGTGTTGCTCGCAAATCTCGATGGAGTTCGAAAGAATGTTTTTATCCCTCATTTTGAGGTACCCGCAGATTGGGGCCAACCTTTTCGAGCTTATTCCGCTAAAATCGAAGAACAGTGGAAGTCGTATTTCTCCAAAAATGGTTGGCAGCCCATGTTCATTACAGCCAACAAAGCAGCACGTGCCTATGGACTCATACGCTGTTTAACAGCATCGGTTCCGTTCGTTTCAGAAAGACACATGAACAGGTTCTTGAAGCTGAAGTACTGAATTGAAGTTATTGTTGGTTAAATCGCTCGAAAAAATGTGGTGTTGCGATAAACCCAAAGCATTGAACCTGCGCTTTACCGGTAGGATCGTATATTCCTACAAAAAGACATTCCTTCTTCTCGCTCGCTAATTTTGCACGCAGTGCGAAATTAGCAATAAAGGTGTTCCAGTTTTCGAGACTCTCCGCTCCCGCGAACGGAATCAGTCCTGTCATCCAAAACCGACGAGGAACAATTGCAATCTTGGATCTCGAATACCTCTCACGCAGCGCAGCAAGAGACTCTGGCATGATCCACCAAGATTTTTGATGCTCCGGATTGAGCCCCGTCGGCAATTCAAGGGTCTTGAGCCTATCTGCAAATGCTTCGCGCTCAGGATCCCAGCGATAAAAGATGGTTCCTTTTGCGAAGACGCGCTTGACAAGCGGCCAAGAACGCCACGCCAGAGGAATAGATTCCCAACCCAGGCTCGTTGACGAAAGAGGCAATTGCTGAAGGAATGTTTTTGGACCTTTGAGGTCTAATCGGTCGACCAAACCAGGCCCCCAGCAGTTGTGCCACGCCGGGTTGTCTTTCACCTGCAAGTAAAATTTAATCGAAGATTCCCAATGTTCAATTCTCTTCTCTTCTACGTTGCGAATCAAAAAGTCGAATTCGCCCCACGTTTTCCATCCTGCTAGATGCTGATTTTTCTCACGCACGGGCACACGGCTTAAAACATTTTCCTCACCAAACTCGACTGTGAAAATTGATTCCAGATAGCGTTCAAAGACAAGGCCAAGCCGACCCGTTTGGAGAGCCGGCAGGCCTTCAACCAGTTCATCGCGACACCTTCGATAAGCATCGGGTTTGGCGAGAAGCTGCAGCGACTGTGCGGTTGTGAATTCGAGAAAGTTGTTTGGAATAACGACTGGGCCTGGCAACGACACTGAAAAATCGGAAGCTGCTTCTGTGCGTGCGATGAGCTCCGCCTGCGAAGAAAAAAACACAGGCGAATTAATTATCCAATTGAGTTCGCGTTCAAAGAGATTCTTCATCCTTTAAGACGCCTTGACATTGTGCTGGCAGGGCGGGAAGCGGGTCGGGCTGAGGATTAGGGTTATCTTTTTGCCACTTTTTGCGCTCTTCAAAGATCTGCCGCCATTCATCGGAAAACCACCATAAAAACTCTTCACTGTCACAGCCAATATCTGTTGGCTCGGGTTTTGACTGACAGTATGGTTGTCCAGCTGGGCATTTGAGTCGAACATGAAAGTGTTCATTATGCCCCCACCAAGGCTGAACTTTAGCCAGCCACTTTTTACGGTTGGCAGGATTTCCGCAAATTTTTCTCTTGATAGCCGGATGCACGAACATCATCAGAACATTCGAATCTTCTGCCGCCGTGCGTAACATGGTCACATATTTCTCGTCCCAATTCTCGCGAATAATGTCGTTGGCCTCTTCGTCGGCAAGGTAATATTTAGGAAGAATTTCACGCTCGGCAACGGTTAATGGCCGTTGCAAACTCCGCGAATCTTGCAAATATTCAATATCAATATCGAGTCCCACCTGATGACTTGCGTGATCCCAAGTAAAAGGGCCACCACGAGGCATTGAGATATCGGCGATGAAAAGTGACATTCCTTGAGGACGCAACGTTTGTCCGAGTCGCTCAACAAACTGATGCGCGCTCGAATGGCCCCAGAATTTATTGCGAGAGAGTTTTACAAATTGGTAACCAATGCCGGTTTCTTTGGGAGCAGCGGCTCCTTGAACACAGCCCGCATTGTAATTGCCGAAAATCTGCAAGGCGCCCACCGAGGGGCGCAAAACGCTTTCCCACGGATTAAACGTATCAGCTGCCATTGCAAGTGTGGTGAACGAAAGTCCAAGCAGAGCCAGCAGTTTTTTAAACATGAATTTAATCTCCAACGCTTCAACGTAGCTGCTGGCTGGTACCTGCGCAATACCAAAGAGCCAAGGGCACAACGTCCCTTGGCTCAGGAAAATGAAAAACGAGTTGTTTTTTATTGTTTCTTAACGATGGCCTGAAGCCAGTCCTCGGCGGCGTTTTGCGGGCATTGGCACTGCTTCAATCACCGGACTGTCTGTTTCTGCCTGCCCCGCATAATCCATGTCCCACATGTTGAACTCAACTTGTCCCGTGGACAGGTTATAAATCGCCGTCACAAGCGAAGCCTCTTGATGCTGAACTTTCTCACGGACGATTGCAGATTTGCGCAACAACTCGCGGGCAACACCTGCCGTATTTGCCTTAACAGGTCCACGCAGCAATTTGTCTGAGGCGATTGGTTTCACTGATGAGAGATAAGGTTTAATCTTTGCAACCAACCTGTCGAGGTCTGGAGAACCCGCAGACTTTCCAATCGGTGTTGTCAGCGCTGCCTTAACAGCTCCGCATGATTCGTGGCCCATAACTACTATCAAGCGCGCGCCCAGGTGCTCAAGAGCGTATTCAATGCTCGCGATGGGGCCTGGGTCGAGCACATGACCAGCGGTGCGAACCACAAAAACATCACCGAGCCCTTGATCAAAAATAACTTCGGGTGGAACGCGTGAGTCAGAACACGAAAGCACAATTGCAAACGGATGCTGCCCGGTGGAAACCTCTGTGCGGGTCTTTTCATCACGGCGTGGAGCGGTCATTTTGGCATCAATAAATCGCTGGTTGCCTTGGCGAAGAAGCTCTAATGATTCCCGAGGTGGTTTTCCAATGGCGTTAGCAGCTGGAGCTGACGCCGTGTCAGCGGCCCGGCTGACCTCTTTTTCTTTCTGTGCTTCAACTGATTTCGACTGCTCTGCGTCGGTGACAATCGTCAAATCAGGAGAGCGCGAGCTGCCTGCCAAACTCACCTGACTCCACCCCAAAGCCAATGCCAATGCCCAATATGAAATTCGCATATTCATTAACAATCCTCTCATTTAACAATAAATCTAATGTTAGAATCCAGACGTATTTCCAAGCTTAACGTCCGTTGAGCGTTCCGACTCCGTTTCGCCTTCAAAAGGAATCAGCTCGCGCGCACGCGTTTTTCCGCTGCTCGTAGGTTTTTTAGGAAAAGTTTGCGGCGAAATATTCATCCGGCTCAATTTACCTGCACTTTCGCCGGGTGAAGTGTGCGAACCATGAACGTGAGCAGGCAAAACGTTTCGACTTACAATCGTCCGTTCGGACACCCGCGCATCGGAGGCAGCAACAGCTGTTGTTTTCTGCTCCGTTGTTTCGTTCTTATTTTCTGCTGAAGCCTCGAAGGCAGCTGGGTGAACAATAAATTCGCTCCAGGATTTTGCTGCACTCTCGAGAGAGGCAATTTTTTCGGAAAATTCTTGTTGCGTGTTTCCACTTTGCTGAGCAGAGGCGTGGGTGATTTGAGTGGTTGATTCGAGGTGGCTGAGATTCTGGCTGATGCGAGCCAATGCTTCAGTTAATTCAGTTGTCGAATTGGCGATTCGGTGAATGAGATTCTGCGATCGACGCGCCTGTGAGACAGCAGAATTCATATTGGCGGCCCCAGAACGCACGTTTTCAATTGCCTTCTTGGAAACCTCACCACTCTCGCGAATCAACAGCGTAATATTTTTCGCAGACGTTGCGCTCGTTTGTGCCAAATTGCGCACAGCCTCAGCGACAATTGCAAAGCCACGTCCTTGTTCACCAGCACGGGCTGCTTCAACGGCAGCATTTACTGCCAGAATATTCGTCTGGAACGCGATCGAATCAATGACGTTGATAATTTCTTCAAGTCTTCTGCTCTGCGACGCAAGTTCCGTCAGTGAGTTCACTACGGTTGCCAGTTCAACTTCAGAGCGAATCGCGTCCTCTGCGGCCTGTCGGGATGATTTATCAGCCTCAGAAACATCAATTGCGGTGCGGTGTAGGGTTGAAGATAAACTCTCAAGCGAGCCAATCGACTGCTCAAGAGCGGCCTTGCTTTGGCTCGAACCAAGAGTCAGGCTCTCTGTCGTTTGAGCAAATCGATCGCCGAGCTGTTGCACCGCTTGTGCTGTGTTGAGCAGATTGAGGCTACTGGCTGTGAGCCAGGCAAAAAATTTGACACACAGAGCCACATGAACTGCAACCATCACACCCAAACAAGCCGCTGGAACAATCACCATCAGCGCTTCCGAGCGGTCATGCACATGGGCCAACATATTTGCGACTTCAATCCCTTTGTCCGCGGGCAGTTCGACGATGGCTTTCTTGGTGACCTCGACGAGGTCAGTGACGGTATTGATTCCAAACCATGCCAACACGCCCAAAGCAGCCACGGGCAGGCTTACGAGAATTGCGAATATCGCTCGCAGTCCTGTTCCCCAGTGCTTGAGATTCATGACGTCCTCCGCCGAATGCAATCGGTCATCAAAATCGATTGCGACGCTCTTACTTCGGCCTAAACAGTTGAAACTGCAGCGAAGGTGTCAAAATACAGCCATGTCATTAATGCCTAAAATTAAAGCGCCACTGACTGAATGCGGAAATCCAGTGTTTTGCTCGCTTGCGAGGACTTGACCCAACCCGGGTTTGAGTCTAGCCCTGATGTGAAGCCGCTAGGAGAGGTGGCTAGAGGACGTCTGATGATGTGTCCATCCAACCCCGCCAGGGCCGGAAGGCAGCAACGGTACTGGTCACAACAGGTAGGCCCATCTTCTAGTCGCCCCTCGTAGCGGTTTTTTCGTGTCTGGACGGGTTGTGATGTTCGAAGGGTTTGCAGAAACACCGCGGCAGAATGGGAGCCCAGAATATCAAGTTCTGGCGAGGCGAACTCGTCCGCAAAATTTCGCACAATTGGTTGGCCAAGAGCCTGCCGTCAAAGCCATCGAAGGAATGATCGAAAGCAATCGGATTCCACATGCGTTCCTTTTCACAGGGACACGCGGTACCGGAAAAACCTCGAGCGCACGAATTCTTGCCAAGTCGCTTTGTTGTGAAAATGGTCCGACCCTGACGCCCTGCCAAACCTGCACGCACTGCGTGCAAATCACCGCTTGTGCGCACGAAGATGTCTTCGAAATCGACGGTGCTTCACACACGGGTGTCGACAACATCCGCGAGCTGAGAGAGTCTGCTCGCTTTTTCCCACAGTCGAGCCGATACAAGATTTTCATTATCGATGAAGTTCATATGTTGAGCATTGGCGCATTCAACGCCTTGCTCAAGACGCTCGAAGAGCCGCCGCCACAGGTTATTTTTATTTTGGCAACCACCGAACTCCACAAAGTTCCGGTGACTGTGCGCTCACGCTGCATGATTTTGTCGTTTCGAAAAATCGATCCTCAATCAATCGCTCAACACCTTGCACACCTCCTTGAAAAAGATCGCATTCCCTGCGCGCCGGATGCACTCCAGCTTGTCGCGCGCGAGGCAAAGGGGAGTTTGCGCGATGCCCTGAGTCTTCTCGAACAGGTTTTGGCTCTGGGGCAGCACAAAACTGTTACCTTGGATGCTGCTCGGGCTGCTCTGAGCGTCATGGGCGAGGGGCTGTGCCAAAATTTATTTGTGGGAATTTTGCGCAAAGACTCGCAGCTCTGCCTCGAGACCCTTGCGGAGATTGACGCATCTAGCCTCGACTATGGACATATCCTTGAGTTGACCGCTCAGCTTTACCGCAGTGCTCTGGTCCTAAAGCAAGCAGGCAATGACGCGAGTCGCCGAAGCCGAGCAAATGAACTTCTCAATTTATTGCCGTCGGAAATCGAATTTGTCAGTCGTGAATCAGAAAATGCATCCGTTGCGGCCCTCATTGAAATCTACCGGACTCTTGCACAGGCTGCGCGCGATGTTCTGCGCACCAATGCTCAGCGAGCATGGGCTGAAGTGGCGGTCATGGACTGCATCAGCCGCACTGAGTGGCTCTCGGCAGAAGAATTGCTCGGACTCGTCAGCCATGGACAAAAGTTTTCCAAGTCGAATGATAAAACACACCAAATAGCTGGGAATTTACTGCAAAACTCGGCCAATAACACTGTCTCATTTGCCCCCGCGACTCCCGCAGGGGCAACGTCGGGCAGTATGCCGAATAACTCGATGCTAAAAGACTTTTCTCAGTTGGTGAGTTTAATTGAAAAGCACAGCGTTCAACTTGCGGTGAAACTTAAACACGCAAAGTTGACGAGTTTTACGGCACAAAAGTTGGTTTTCTCAGATTGCCCCGAAAACAAACTTTTTGCTCAGCTCACCGAAACTGAAGCCAATGTATTTTTTGCGGCCCTTGATGAACTCGGATGTGCTCACTGTCAACTCGAAGGGATCGGGTTGCCTGCAAGCATGGCGAAGCAAAAATTATCTCAACCTGGCCTCGACAATTCCACACAGTCTGAGCGCTCGTCCGGCCTGAACCAAAGGTCCACTGCAACACACCCGAACTCTACGCCCAACACATCTGCGGCAAAATCGCGCACAGCGAGCAGAACTCTTGAAGCCATCCAGAGCTTGAGTCGCGAAGATCCTTTCGGTAACCGAACAAAGAAAAGTGACGATCAAAAAAAAAATGAAACCAACATAAGTTCGACCCCAGTTGGAGTCAGCTTGGCGTCGGTTGAGCAAGCCGACGAAGCACGAAAATGGCAGACAAGGCAAGCAGAACTGCGAAACCGGCCGATTGTCAAAAAGCTCGAATCCCTAGGCGCAGAAATTGAAGTTCTGCCGCTGAAGGTAAAAGACAGAAGTCACTGACCCCCGAGGGGGCGTCCTGTCATCTTAAAAAGATCACCAGCCCCTCTTGCGTTCGTTTTCGAGTTTTGATTACCTGAATGCAGTCATCGAAAGATTAACGCGTCACCTTTGTCTGCATGAGGTTAAGAACACTGCGGCAACAGGCGTTACAGTTTCCGGAGGTAAGAATGTTATTTGAAGTCCGCACCATCGATCAATTCGATCTGTTGGATAAGCTTTTGCCTGGCGTGCTGACGCCATCCAAAGGTCGCGGTAAGAGCGATGACGATGACGATGAAGAGGAAGAAGACGAGGACGAAGACGAAGACCTCGATGAAGAAGACTTAGAAGACCTCGACGACGAAGACTTTGAAGATGAAGACTTTGAAGACGTCGACGATGAAGACTTCGAAGACGATGAAGACTTTGAAGACGAAGACGGAGATCTCGATGAATACGAAGATGACGAAGACTTCGACGACGAAGATGACGATAATGAAGACGACGAAGACGAAGAAGAAGACGAGGATGAATGAGGTTTAATAAACCTCATTTTTTTTGACTCGCATTCATTGCCTCTCTGGCTGTGCCAAATGCCCCTCGGGCTGATTCACTTGAGCAATCGTCTCACTTTGAGTCCCATCAAGAGATTGAATTCTAGCAATCACCCGACGAACCCGGCGGCGGCTGACTTCGACCACCTCAAGGACAACACGCCCAATGGTCAATCGATCGCCGATCCGGGGAATCTGGCCGATGTGGTGCAAAATCAATCCACCAAGGGTGTCATATTCAAGGGCCTGGTTGTCGTCAGTGATTTCACTGCGAGGTAAATCGAAGAAATCACAAAAATCATCGATATGAATCTTACATTCGATCAGATACTGATTGGGCTGCTGAGTTGGTCGGATGGCATCTTCTTCATTGTCGAATTCGTCACGAATTTCGCCAACTATTTCCTCAAGGATATCTTCCATCGTTACGACGCCACTTGTTCCACCATACTCATCTAAAACGATGGCCATATGTTGTCGATTTTTTCGCATTTCCTGAAAAAGCTGATCAACGGGCTTAGACTCGGGAACAAACATCGCGTCGCGCTTGAGGTCACTTACAGGTGCTTCCCAATACGAATCGTCGCTTGCATGTTTTTTGATGAAAAACAGAATATCTTTCGAATGCAGGATGCCAATAATGTTGTCGACCCTGCCCTCGAAAACCGGGATGCGGGAGAGGCCGCGTTCGCGAAAGAGTTCTGCCGCATCGTGAATTGAGGCATTGATTGTAAGTGCGGTCATGTCGGTGCGATGAACCATGACTTCACGCACCACCGTATCGCCAAGTTCAAAGATTCCGCTCAACATTTCATGCTTCTGCTCAGCAATCACACCTTCTTCTTCACCAACATCGATCAAAAACTCGAGTTCCTCTTCGGTGATCTGCGGCGCGGTTTTTGTATTTTTACGCCGCACAGCGCGACTCACTAAATCAGAGAGGCCAGAAAGTAACCAAGTAAATGGACTAAGGATGACATAAAAAATTCGGAAGATTGCCATCAGCGGCAAGGCTATCTGAGTCGAATATGTTTTGGCCAAAGTCTTTGGGACAATTTCAGCGAAAAGCACAATAACCAGGGTCATGACCGCAGCCACCAATTCGACGGACGCATGACCAAACGCATTTGCAATCAGATTATCGGCGTAGATGGATGCAAAAATATTGACCATGTTGTTGCCGATCAAAACAGCCGCCAGCACTTTGTGCGGAGAGTGCAGCCAAAGATCAAGCACGCGCCCAGCACGCCCATGGTTTTCGCGGAGATGCTTCGTTTTCAGCGAAGATAAGCTCGTCAGTGCCGTTTCAGTTGCGGAAAAAAATGCACTGAGTGCAAGGCAAACCAAAATGACAAACAAACCCCAAAGTAGACCTTCGTTTCTCAACGACGAACTCCCCGTGTTGCGCGTGCTGGACTCGAAATCGACTCCTGACAGAACCGCGGTTCGCCAAAGGCTGCCATAAGCTGCGCACGGATGGCCTTTTCAAGTGATGCCATAACCGCATATGCCGCATCGCCACGCTCGTGATCGAAACCTTTCAGATGGACAACACCATGAACAATCATTCTTTCCAATTCCTGAGCAAGAGTGCAGCGATGTTTGCGAGCCTGAAGCCGACAAAGCGGCACACAAATGGCTAATTCACCCAGGTCGGAGAGTCCCGCTTCCGCAGAACTGTGTTCATGGTGCATTGCCAAGTGACGATTCGGCGGAAAGCTCAAGACATCGGTTGCTGAATCTTTTCCGCGAAATTGCCAATTGAGGGCGCCCATGTCGAGTTCATCTAAAAACTCAACATGCATTGAAACAGGCTCCTCGCAAAACAATTTCAATACGAATGAAATGCGCTGCAACAACTCACGCCGATCCCATTGCAAGCGCTGGCTCTTTCCTTCGGTGTTTACAAAAGAGCGCGGAAAACCTGAAAAACTGATTTTGTGCGAGAGTTTATTTGGCATTGTAGGAGAATCTCGATGTAGGCAGCCATGTCCAGCAGGCGAAGCCAGGAGTGCGATAACTCAAACACACTTCGTTTAGGTCTGTTCGCCCAGCGAAAAAATCACCAACAACCGCACCAAATGAACTTGTATCACTCGAACCTTCCCACTCTCCACTCGACAACCGAACTGCAAAAAGCGAGCCATTCGACGACGCTGCGATTGCCATATCCTGCTTTTTAAGAAGTGTGAGCGCAATCAGAGGGTTATTTGTTGGCAAAGAACGACTCCAGCGCAATTGCCCGGTGCGGGAGTCTACTTTGTGAATAGCGCCATCTGAGCCTGCGATAAAAACCGCACCCTCATCATACTTTGGTTGCGCAACAGAACCCACTCCAAACGACCACTCCACAGCCTTTGATTCCCAATTTATTTTCTGGGTCAAGCTCTCTGCATTCGAAACAACAACTCCATCTGCCATCGCGAGCGCAGGTGCAGCAATTGCAGGGAAACGATCGGAAGAGGCTGAAGCTAATGGCAGGCGTATCTGCGGTTGGCCGTTCTTAGGGTCAAGAACCATAAGGTAGCCATCACTCGTGCCAGCAATCACTCCTTTTTCATGCAAGACAAGAGAGGTACTTGCGAGGCGCAATTGCGCATCGGGTGCCAAACGTACACCCCAATTCAATTTACCGGTAATTAAGTCATATGCATTCAGGGATTGATTCGCTGTCAGAACAAACACCTGTCCGAAGCCAAATTGCGGTGTTCCAATGAATTCAGCGTTGGCTGTTGCATACCATTGCCAAGCGCCTCGAAAGCGAAAACGCATCGATTGAATCGAAGTGTCAGGTCGATCAATGGGTCCCAGAGACGCAGATGAAGCCAAGGATTTCATGACCACACGAGCATCAGGGCCATGCAATAGTTGACTGTCGATTCCAAAACTCGGCGTTAAGAAAGGGCCGTTTGCATCGATTCGAACAAAAAAGCCCCGTGACGTTCCTACGTACCACGAGCCATCGTGAAATTGCGGAACCGTGGTGACTTGGCCCGGGATCGGAATATCCGCCAAGGATTCGCCGGATACAAGATTATAGCAACCAAGCGTGCTGAGATCTGCGGCTTGCCCGCAAACGGGAAGCACAACGCTCGCTGCCTCGGTATCATTCGACCATATGCGATGTCGAATTGTTTGCAGTGCCGCACCGCCTTTCACCGCGGGCAATAAGGCAAAACCCGCAGGTGCCTGTTCGGCCAAGGGCGACAATCTTGCTTGCCGAGGGAGTTGATTTTTACTCACCGGAAATGTCGCAGTCGTTTGCTGAATTTGACCAGAGTAAGCCGCTGCCGGGACTGTTGCCAAAACAATTGCAAAGGTTGCGAGAGCGCATTTAAGTGCGCTTGATGTTCTTCCTGCAGAGCAATAACTCATTATTATAGTCCCCAGTATCCAAGCCAGAGAGAAGCTTCAGTTGCAACAGAACGGGCACCGCCTTCACCCACAGCGGCCTTCGTATCCGCGGCAAGCTCTTTGAGAATTTTTCCAGCCTCTTCCTTCTGTCCTTTTTTGTAGAGAAGTTGCGCTCGCAACAAGCGACCTTCTGCCACCATCGGATTGTCGGGAAGTTTTTCAAGAAAACTCAACTGCTCGAGTGCAGGGTCGAATTGGCCTTGCTCAGCCAGCAAACTTGCAAGCGTCTTTCGAGCGCGAACCTGAAAGACGACGTGCTTGAGAGTTTTGATAAGGAGTGGCTCGAGGAGTGCTTGTGCTTCAGCGAATTTTTGCTCCTCAATGTAGAGATTTGCTGCCCGCAATGAAGCTTGCCAAGCAATCGCGGATCTTGCGTTTGCTTTAGCAAAATCCGCGAATTTTTTCGCGCTCTGCGAGTGGTCGGCGCGCGCGTCAGGAGTATTGAGTTTGGGATCTGCGCGCAGCTTATCCTCAAAAACCTGGTTCTCGGCCAAATACGCGGCATCAATTTCAAGGTACTGTTGCGTCAATTCGCGTTCAGACTTGCTACTGCGCCATGAATAAATCAGCAATCCAGCACCAATCGCAACAATCAATGTGACGGTTCCAACCAGCGTCCATTTGCGCCGATGCGCGGCACGGATCGCCTTTGCTGAAGTCTCTTCAAAAATAGGACGCTGAACGCTTCCACCGGCAACTCCTGCCGACTGAACGGAGTCAAACGCGACCGATGCTTGCGAAAAACGGATTGACTGAAACACGGTGGGGTCCTCACGCTGTGGAACTCAAAATGCTGGTTTGGACTCGAAAGTCAGGGTCGTTGTTAGCACATTTGCTGTGCTTTGTAATGTTTCGCCAGAGATCCTGAAATTTGCCCAAGTGGTTGCCATTTTGACATACAACGATTGAAAGAAAGCATTAGAAAACAACAATAGAGGATGTGCTTCAAAGGAGGAAGCTCACGCGGGCGGACGCTTGCTTGACTAATATCACCAGAGTGATATGGCAAGCGCGTTCGAGTAATCCATGACAGTCCTCATCATCTTGAGTTTTCTGGAGTGGAACTGTTTATCGCCCTGTGTCGCTGGCCATGGAGGGTCTGCAAGATGCTCGTTCTGACGAGAAAAGTAGGAGATGTCATTGCGATTGGTGACAACATCAAGATCGTAGTGATGGCTATTAAGGGTAAACAGGTCAGGCTCGGAGTCCAAGCGGACCGTAACACAGTGGTGCACCGCGAGGAAATTTACCAAAAAATTCAGCAAGAAATTAAGGCCGCGATGCAATCCGACATGGGTTCAACTAAAGTTGCAGGCGAAATGCTTAAAAATGCTCAAGTGAGCAACGATTCAAAGACAGCAAGCCAATCGCCGAGCGAGAATTCACCCAATAAAAAAGCGGCTCCAAGCAAGCTGAGCAGCAGTGGTGCGAGTGGCACAACGGGGGTTTTCCGCCGGGTTGAGATCCGCCGCGCCGCGCAAAACTCACAAGATGACGAATCCTTCGAATCAGACAGCTCAGAGACCACAGACAAAAAGGGCTGACTCAGTTCAAAAAGCATCTATCCCTCCTAAACAGTGGGCTGCGCCTTGGCCTGACACCCCCAACTCAAGGGATTCTTCTTTTTAGCCGATCCCAAGGAAAGGTTTGAGGAAGAAGTTATGCATAATTTTCGCAGCAATGCGCTTGAATTTCAGAAACTTAAGTCTGCATATCAGCGTTACTTGCAGACTTATCGTCTACTCAGCGGTGGCTCGCTTGCCGGGGCTAAAGATTTCTTCTCGTTTTATTATTTCATGAACTACACTTCGCGCTATTCAGACCCTCGCTCATGCGTGCCACTCGGATATCGCTGAAAGTTCTTATTAGAAATTAATGAACCGGCAGTGTTGAATCGCAGGGAACGTGATTGCCTATTTAAGAATCTAGCAAGCAGCCTTTCAAGGCGCTGTTGCCTCTGCACCGCCGAGATTAACTCGGACAAGCGAGTTCGCTGAGGCACCTTTGAAGAGTGAGAATACCCCGCCTGCGTAGATAACATCCAACGGATTTGAATTGACCGTTTCACTCGCACGCAGCAGTGAATAGATCCCAAAAGTATTTGTTGCGCTTGACAATGCACCGAGCGAAGTTTGTGTTGAAACGAAACCGTTCGACAACGTATCATTTTCATCCAACATCACGAGCGGACCGCTGCTGGTGCCATCAACGGCTGAGAAGGAACCTGCAACCCAAGTCCGCGTGCTGGAGCCATTTTGTCCGCTGTACGTTTCGCTCACAATTGCACGAACAGAATCGTTGATATTGAAAGTCTTGGTCACTGCTGCGCTCGCCGCATTGAGACGCACAAGCCGCGCAGCATTTTGGCCTGCCGAAGCGGTGAATGCGCCACCCACATAAAGGGCGGAGTTATTCAAAGATAGCGAGAATAGCGGCGCGTTAAAAAGAGTACCCGCACTAAATGCTGAATCAGGTGCTCCTGTTGAATCGAGCTTAACAATCCGCTGGTAGAAATCTCCAGAGTATTGGTCGAATTCTCCCGCGGCGTAGACAACATCCTGCCCACCTGAAGAACTCACAACCAACGCGTTCACTGTCGGAGAGCCCGCTCCGGCCACCGAGGCAAAACCATTACCAACTTCGAAATCTGAATCGAGGCTTCCTGGCAACTTTTCAGGGGAGCCTGCGACCGCTGTTAATCTCAATCTAACCAACCGCGGCGCACTGTTTCCAGCATAGCTAGTAAATGAGCCAGCGACGTAGAGGCCAGAGGCTCCTTTACTCAATGCTTTTACCGTTCCATCTGCGAAACCGGTGGATACATCAAAACTCGTATCCTCGGAACCATTGGCATTGAGCTTCACAATTCTGTTTTTGGGTGCGCCTTTGAATTGAGTGAATTGCCCCCCGACAAAGAGGTCTGTACCGTCTGCAAGAAATGCTTCGACATCGCCATTGAATCCTGAGCCAATACCGCTCGCAAAGGTCTGATCGAATGCTCCAGTAGCAGCGAAGCGCGCGAGTCGGTTTGCCGATGTTCCATCAAACGCGGAAAACTCTCCGGCGACAAGAATTTTGCTTCCCGATGCATAAGCGGCGAGGGCAAGAACGGGAGCATTGAAACCCACGCTCGTATTGAACGTCTTTAAAGATCCATTCGTCGCATTTAATGCCAGAAGTTGTGCACGTGACGCAGCACTCGCGCTGGTGAACTGACCACCCACAATGACTTGGCTATTGACACTATCAAACAACAGCGCATTCACCGGCTTGTCGAGAGTAGGAATGGAGAAACCCGTGTCGCGATCACCGCCGTTGGAAACGCCTGGCAAATTCACCTTCACAAGATACCTCGCAGACACTCCGCGATAGCTAAAGAAGCTTCCGCCCACAAAAAGGCTGCCGCCACCCGAGACGATACTCGAAACGTTTCCGCCGGCAAATCCACTTGAGACATCGAATGAATTGTTATCAAGAGAACCATCGTCTTTAATGAAAGCAATTCGTTTTGCTGCAACACCTCGGTAAGAAGAGAAGCTACCACCTGCAACCACTCCACCACTGACAACCGAGAGCGCAGACACAGCACTATTCACACCAGAATTTGCGCCAACAAATTGAGCATCACCAGCAAAATTAATTCTCACTAGATTCGCACGTCCAGCCGCAGTTGCGTCGGAACCATAGGAACTAAATGAACCACCCACCCAGAGAGAGGGTGGACTCGTTGATGTCGTCACTGCAAGTGCATTCACGGATCCCAACGCATTGGTTCCACTAAAATCATACGATGTCTGCAGAACGCCATTGCCATTTAGACGCACCAGTCCTTTGGCACTTGACGTTCCATAATTTCGGAACGAGCCGCCGATGAAAACACTTCCGTCGGCGGCAAGTGCAATTGCATTCACACTGCCGTCGAAGCCTTTATTCGGGAACCAGCGGACAATTTCACCGGCACAGGACAAACGAATAATCCGCTTCGCCTCGTAACCGCGATACTCTGTGAAATCTCCACCCAACCAGAAGGAATCGGAACCCGAATCGTATGCAACGGCCTTCACTCTGCCATTGAACCCTTCCGTAAAATTGCAAGACGTTGCAACTGAACCGTCATTCGCATTCACAGCGGCCCAACCCTGAGACGCAAACGGGTTCACTGCTGAGAAAGATCCACCGAGGACAACATTTCCCGAGCTATCCTTTGCAATCGCTTTTACTGAACCATTGGTCGAGAATTTTCTTGGAATGACATCGAGAGTTTGATTAAGTACTGTCGTCACGCCCAGTGTGTTTGTGCCGCTTGCAACGATATTCGTTTGGCATGCCTCGCTTGGACCCGCTGGACTCGCACCGCCAACCTTCCCGCTGATTGTTCCAATATTTGTGTTATCGCCCGAGCCATCATCCCAGCTTGCGCCGCATGAACTCGCTCCTGAAATTGAAATTGCTTTGCTCTGTGCAAAGCCATCGCTAAAGCGCACATCACAAAGCACTTTTGAATAAGTGCTCCCCAACGGAAGCGTGAGCCGTTTTGGACAATGAAGCTCGGGTTTGCGCCAAAACGCAATTGGAACGGAGAGTTCCGTTTTGGAAGTGAGGGAACCGAGTGCGGTGGTTGAGGTTCCTTTCAATCCCAAATTCACATTTCCTGCAGCATTGCTTGCTGGAACAAGTGTCACTCCGCAGGTCAAAACACTTCCAACATAACCTTTGTTAGAAAGGCTAATGCCGGCGTCTGGAAGAACATCCGCATTGTCATTTGCCGAGATCTTCAGGCCGACTGCAGAGCCTGTACTCTTGGTGCAGGTTGTGGTTTTCGTTGCGTCCGTGATCTTGATATCGAATTGTAGACCATTCTGACCAGCAATCTCTGTATCCGCGTGCAACTTCATTCCCGGAGACAACGGATTCGCCAAAACAAGCTTGGGCGCAGAAACGACCTCAAATGTGAGAGTCTTAAAGACTGTGAAGGTTTTACTTGACCTGGAATTGATTCCGAAAACGGTAAACACGTACTTATTCTGCATATTGATATCAAACACTTTGCCAGCAGCAACTCGCAATTGCGTCTCCAATCGCGTTCCACCCGACGGCTGAGCTGTTGCAGTTGGCGAAGTGACGGTGAAGGCTTCGTAATCCTTTGTGCCGGTTTGTGGATTGTTTTCAGCCAAAATACCCCAGGTCATTGTCTCATTGCCATCTTGATCAAGTGAACTTAAATTTCCGAGCAACTCATTACCAAGATTTTCATCCTGAACAAAAAACACTGCATCAAAATTGATTTCACCGGGCTGATCATTCTCATCCTGAATGAGTATTGTGAACTTCTGCACTAATGCGTTTGCGCCGCCAGGGTTCTGGCTCTTAATGGTTAGCTCATATGAATTCTTAACTTCGTAGTCGAAGCTCTTGATTGCATAAACGATGTCACCAATGACTTTAAAATAATTTCCGGAGGGTTGGCTTGCGAGCGAATATTCTCTTGCCCCTGTGACTCCCGGCATCAGAGTACTTAATTGGCCAACAACTTTGCGCTGACCATCGATATCCGCAGCTACTTCATTCTCCTTCACTGGAAGTGCGGTAAGTACAACGGCAGAGAGCGAAAGAGTGAACGTGTTACTTACGGATAGTCCTCCAATGTCAGTCGATGTTATTTTTATTGAATAACTCAAATCAGCTGGATTCGATGAAAGAAGAACTCGCTTTGGACGCAGAGTTCGTCCGACAATTTCAAACGGGAAATTTACGGAATCATTCGCATTGTATGCAAAATTATTTATAGAATCGATCACGTAAGAGAAGCGACCCGCTTGATCATTAAAATCAGCTGTGTCTGGATCATCGGTTGTCAACACGATTTGCACTTCAGCAAGTTCTGCCGGAACTGCAGGATCACGCTTTTCCTGAATTGTTAATTTTGAAAGCTGTATATTCAGCGGAGCATCATTCACGTTCAAAACGTTAATGGTAAATGCCTTGGTGAATTGATTCCCACCCAGGTCTGTTGAAGTCACCATGATTTGGTAACTCGGCGTGGTTTCATAATCGAGTGGCTTGGTTGATACAATTTTATTTCCGGCAATAGCCAAATCTGTCGTTCCACTCAATGTGTAAGTAAACACATCACCAGCATCAATGTCTGTGGTGCTTAGAGTTCCAACCTCAGTGCCCATCAACTGGTTTTCAGTAACCGCGTTATTTGACAAGATGATATCCGAAGGAGTTTCGTAAACATTGTTGACTGTCACTGTGATTGTCTTGTCGAAAAATCCCCCTTGCGGATCAGTGGCTCGAACAATCAATGTATAAACTGGCCCATGCAAAGTTCCATCTTGTTTCTTCTGCTCGTAATCGAGCGGTTGTTTCGACTTCAAACTGCGTCCAGATATGGAGAAGTAGCTTGAATCTTGCTCAGCACCTTGTGCACCAATAGTGACGAACGAATAACTATAATTCGCTTGGCATGTGGCAGCCAAAGTGCAATCTTGGTCGTCGGCGCTCAAAAGTGCAATTTGATTCGCCGCATTGTTGTTTTCCTGAATTGAAATGCTTGAAGGGGTTGTCTTGATATCGCTGATAGGGTCATTTCGATCTGTGACATTGATAGTGATCTTTTTGCAATAAGATCCAGCTGCCGAGTCTGATGCAATAATGTAAAAGTCGTAACTCGGTTTGCTTTCAAAATCAAAGGCCGCCTTCTGCATCAAGTCAGCTGTTTTGTTTGCTTGTTGAAGATTTGCAATGCCGAAATATGCACTTGATGACAGTGCACACGGCTCATCAGACAACGCACTCACAACAGCCGTTTCACCGGGGTCATCATCGACAATCGTCACAGTCGCAATTTTGCGCGGATACGTTTGTACAGGATCGCCACTCACAAATTCGTTGTATGAAGTTGCATCAACGGGAGTCACAATGATGTCAGACGGAACCGAGTTGGCGGCAACCAGCGCCGCAGAATCTCGCGCTGCACTTGACATCAAACCATTGGCCGCAACCGCACGCACCTTACACGAGAGTCGATCTCCAGTTCCAAGATTATTTAACTTGAGGCGTCCAGGCTTACTTGCATCCGCAGCAAGCAAGGTTGGATTTCCTCCGGCCGCAGGTTGAAAATACCATTCGAAGTAAGATGTCAGAGTTGCACTTTCGAGCGTCGACTCGCAAATCACCTCACGCCCACGCGCAAATGACTCGCCCGAGACGGTTCTAAGTGTCACTGCTGAAGGAGTCGCGGGCCGCGCAACAACAACAACAAATGTTTCTGTGCAGAAACTTGCAACTGCTTTCTGGCAAGCACGAAATGAGTAGCGATCAAGACTTCCAAATGTGTTTGCTGGCACAAACACGGGCGGATTTTTTGTGAGATCCACAGATCCCTGCGTTGGTTTTTCAGCCAACGTGAAATTCCAGTCCAACAATCCGTCCGGTAACGCTCCCGTCTTTGAATCAAGTTTCGGCACCGTTTCTGGAATTGTGACAAGCACAGGTGGAGTCTCGCCAGCCGCAACAGCTGTGGATGCAATTTTGACGTCTCCACTCCACGTTCGCAATGCATTTGCGAAAGATGTTTTGTCTATCAGACCTGAGTCCTTTTGGGTTTGCAGGGCAGTTGCCAATGAGAGTCCATTAGTCACGGCGGAGATAGTAAACTCGCTTTGTTCAAAGCTGGTGTTTTTCGCAGGATCCAGCTTGCTTTCTAAATTTACAGCTTGAAACAGAAACGGCTGTGCGACCAGAAATGTTTCGATTTTAGTTTTGACTAATTTCAATTCAAGTTCTTTGCCTTTCGCAAGGGTCTCTGGTTGTATTTCTGCAAAGGTGCCGTCAACCAAGGGCACGCCACTTCTCTCAACAATCGCAGCAAGGGTAAACAGACTCCGCGCAAGGTTGTTGTTCACTGAACCCAAGTCACCCGCAAGCTGCAGTGATGCCTGGAATGTACTTCTGCCGATATCTTGCAAAAAGCGCAGGGTTGAAAGGTCGAACAACTGAATCGTTCGACGCAACGCCGTAATCGCAGCTGTCACAGTAGGAGCTTCGACGCGCGATGATTTCAAATCAACGATGATTTCGAGTCCGGTTTTAATTAAATCGACCTGCTCTTTGGGGTCTTTCTTCTTCGCGGCTCCCTCGAGAACAAACAGGTCGACTGCTTTTTGCCCATTTTCGTCAAGACCACGAGTGACTGATCCATAGAGGATTTCGATAGTCGCATTGACAGTGCTCAGCGACGAAAGAATTTGTTGAACGGGTTTTGGTTTTTCTTCGCCTGTTCCGTTAAGCTCTCGTTTAGGAAACAGAGAACAAGATACGCAGGCCAACGCAATGAACGTGACCAGCATCATTCGCAGTCGGGACACACAGGCCCAATTTTCAGCCGCTCCGACAATCCATCGTCGCGATTGGACAGGCTGCAAAGCATCCACCTCCGTATTTGGAATATCGGCGGAAAATGCGCAAACTTATGGCCCGCGTCAGAAAGCGTTGATTTTTTTCCCCTGCGTCGTCCGGACCTTGCAGGTCGTTCTTTGTCTTTTTGTTGGATTTTTCCAAACAGCTCGTGCGGATGAAACTCGGGCAATTGACCTAAGAATCGAAATTGAGCCGAGTCTTTATTCGAGCGAACTGTGTCAAAAACTTGTCGCTCTGCACGCCGAACGGAACCTCGCCCCATGGGGGATGGTGTTTACCCGCCCGTCTCACCTTTGTTCTTACCCCGGCGATATCTCAAGAGCGTATTCCATGGCGATGTGGCGTCTTTTGGTTCGTGAGACTTCAGAATTACTGCGTTTTTCGATCTGCCGGCCACTCAAACTGAAGCGCGGAGTTCAGGAAAAATGTTCATGGGAAGTGGCCGTCGAAAAGCCTCTATCGTGGCGGCAAAAACTTGTGAACGACAACTTTCTTTTCTTGGTGACTGCAGCCCTTCACGAGCAAATTCCCCTGCGCGATTTTAATGCGCGAGGCGAAAATCTTTCACGTCCAGAGCCTCGTCTCAGGTCAACTCGAATTGAGAATCCTCCCGCCATGTCGCGTGGATTGCTGCAGTTGGATAGAGCGTCTGGACAAATGTTCTTGATGCCGCAAGCGGCTCCTGCATCGCCGCGCGCGATCGGCGACAAGGCGGTCTGGTGGATTCAAACCGAAGCACCACAGGCGAGGCTCGAAGCTATCGAAGGCCTGATGAAAGAAGAAGGTTATCCGCTCGTCAAACTGAAGCCGACGAGTCGAAGGCCTACCGACATGAGCCCGCAAGCCGCCACCCGCAAGGCTTTGCGAAGGCGTGAGCTCGATTTGCCACCACTCGCAGCTCCACTGGCGAATTCGCCTGAAACCCTGACAAGCCGCACAATCGAGGGTGACAAAAGCGACCTATCCTCAGGCGAAGCAGAACTCGAGTGGGAAAAGCTGATTGATTTGATTTGGAACGGCCGCTGGGCAATGCGCTTCTCCGTGGGCGGATTGCCTATTTCGGAAGAACTTCAATCACGGGTGCCCGCAACACTTTCTATCTCGTTTGAAGCCAATCACCCCATCTGGAATGCGTTCTCTGTTGGGGGCTTTTTGCGATGGAGCAACGATCGAGACGTCTCGGAGCTGCGAATCAACACTTTTGGCAACGGAAACATTCAGCTCGCGAACGGTCGACGGAGCGTCGCAATTGCTGCCTTATCAGGCCATGCTGATGTAACAACGAATTGGTTCAATTCCCGATTGGGTGTGGCAGGGGGATTTTCCTCGATATCTTCGGATTGGTCTTATGACCGCGCAAAAACGACCCTCGACGTTTGGACGCCCAAGGGGCAGGGACGGGTCCTCGAACCTTGGATGGAAATTCTTCCCATTCGCTCTGCAGAAAATGGTTTTGTTGCTCGAATGGCCCCACATTTTGCTTCTTATTCAGATGCAAAAATCTCCTCATTGACCACAGAACTTGGCTGGCAATGGAAGAACCCATGGACAAAAGCCCAATTGGGAAGCGTTGGCTTCGATGGAATTCATACACTGCTTGGGTATCGGGCAGGAAAATTGGAAAAGACCTCGGAAAATAGCAGCAATCAAACAAGCCCGACCATATTGCTTAATGCAATTTGGCTAAATTTGATCGTGATGATGAACGAAGCAGATTAAGAAAAAAAGGCGAGTCGAAACGCCGGTGGTGACAGGAGGCGGAATTGAACCGCCGACCTGAGGATTATGAGACCTCCGCTCTAACCAACTGAGCTACCCTGCCACACAGCGGAGTCGGGAATAACGCGATGCTGAGGGTTTCGTCAAGCGCAACGCGCGAAGCAGCCCTAAACACTTAAGCGACGGGAATCACTCGGCCGCAGCGGATTCTCCCTTGGTAGACTTCTTCACCACCTTTGCCTTGGTGATCGGCTTTTTGCTCCGAGCCTTTGGTTTTTCGTCCTCACCAAGCAGCTTCTTCCGGGATTCGAACTTAAACTCAAAATTACCATTTGGCTTCAAATGCAGCGTGGCCGCAAATGGACGACCCTTTTTCGATTTGAAATCAGTGATTGCTGAAGTCGATCCGGTAATAACGAATGAACGGAATTCATCTCGCGAAACTGGGTGACCACAGAGCGTCTTAGGCATGCGCGCCATCAGTTTCTTGGGTTTCTTGGCAGAAACTTTGCGGGCGGTTGTTGGAGTCTTTGTTGACTTCTTGCGGGTCGTTTTCTTTTCTTTACCAGCGTCTTCAGACACTGGTGGCGCATCTTCAATCGAGCCGAATTCGCACATGTAGGCGGTTTCGGTTTCAATCAATCGACCAGGGAGTGCAAGGAAAGTCTGTGGAAGATTCTCTTCATGCAGGACCTTAATCTCAGCACCGGGAAGAGCTTCCATAGGGTTGCCATTTTCATCGGAAAAAACAACTCCCTTTTCAGTCGCAGTCAGAAAACTTGAATAGGAAGATCCGCTGAGAGTGGAAAACTCAACAGGTCCAACAATTTTGTGACTGAGAAGATCAGCAACTAAACTACGGTCCAAATAGCGCTGATTTTTTTCTTTCCAGATAATGAAATTACAATCTTCTTTTTGATTGCATTTGTAGCCCCAGAACGACTCATAGACCGTTCCCTTTTTGCACGCTGGGCACTGTCCCAAAGCAGGCTCTTTTGCATAGAGCTCTTCGTAATCAAAGCCTCGCGTCTTTTCGACGATCTCACTTGTGTATTTGGCCATTTCCTTCATGAAATCGCGACGGCTCTTGGCTCCGCGTTCCATCTGTTTCAAAGAAAATTCCATCTCACCTGTGAGCTCGACACTTGCCAATCCATCCACCGGAACGCGGTTCAGAACATCGAGCAAACGCATCCCTTTGCTCGTTGCGCGTAGCGCTTTACCATTGCGAGCAACGTATTCTTTGCCAATCAAGTTTTCGATAATATCAGCGCGTGTCGCAGGTGTGCCAATTCCTTTATCGCGCAGAGCATCGGCAATATCTTCGTCTTCCACGGTTCGGCCGCAGTGCTCCATCAAACTCAACAACTTCGCTTCTGATAGCCGCGGTGGCGGCTTGGTCGCATTTTCTTGAGAATCGAGACCTTCTGTTTTCACACGCACCGTGGCGTTGGGATCCGTTGGGTGTAACTTCGGCAGGCTCGATTCATCTTCAGTATCTTTGCCGTACACTTCTCGCCAGCCTTGCTCTTGCAGGTCAGAGACGCGAGTGCGGAAATGATTGTCGGAAATTTTCGTAATTCGTTCTACTTTTGCCCAAACTGCCGGAGGCATGAAGGCCGCAAGAAAACGTTTTACGACGAGATCAAAAATCCGCTGATCATCTCCCTCGAGTGCCGACGACGGAATTTCCCCGGTCGGAATAATCGCAAAGTGATCAGAGATTCCCTTGTTGTTAAACACGCGATCTTTGTTCAACAAACCGCGCGCTAAAATGCGCCGACTCACACCCGCGACATCAAGCTTTGAATCGCCGTATTTGCGCATGATTCCGAGCACATTTTCAACGTAGTCCTCAGGAAGATTCTTTGAGTCGGTACGCGGGTAGGTGAGAATCTTGTGTTTTTCATAAAGCCGCTGAGCGGCTTGCAACGTTCGACTCGCGGGCATACCAAAACGGCGATTGGCCTCGCGCTGAAGCGTGGTCAAATCAAACATTTGTGGGGCGATTTCTTTTGATTCTTTGCGTATTTCTGACGCGCTTGCATTGTTCTTGTTACTTTGCAGATCAGCCAAAATCTTATCGAGCTGTGCGCGAGAAAAAATGCGATCATCTTTTTCACGGATAGCTGCATCTTCCTCATCTGCCACTGGCTTTTTGAATGTTGGGTCGAACCATTGCCCGGAGTACTCGTGAGTGTCCGTGGAAAAGCGACCTTCAATAGTCCAAAAGGGTTCAGGGCGGTGTTTGAGAATTTCTGCTTCACGCCTCACAACCAAGGCAAGGGTCGGCGTTTGCACGCGGCCAACACTCCAGCTCACACCTTTTTGTGCCTTTGGCTTCAATCGACGTGTCACGGCGCGGGTCGCATTCATGCCAATGAGCCAATCACTCTCTGCGCGGCAGCGCGCCGCATCGCTCAGATGGTCAAAGTCTTTACCCTCTCGGAGCCCTTTGAACTCCTTGCGAATTGCATCGTGGGTCATACTTTGCAACCAAAGACGACGGATGGGTTTCTTCACGCCGGAGAAATCGTAAAGCTCGCGAAAGATAAGTTCACCTTCACGGCCAGCATCGCATGCGTTGATAAGACCAACAACACCCTGCCGATTTGCCAATGACTTGATGACATCAAGACGCTCCTTTTGACCATCTTTAGGCTTGTATTCAAATCGCTCAGGAAGGATTGGCAAATCTTGGAGCAACCAACGCTTGTATTTTGGATCCAGATCCTCTGGAGACAGCAATTCCAGCAAATGACCAACTGCCCACGTCATGTAATAGGAATCGCTCTCGTAGAAATCTGCCTTTTTTTCAAAGCCACCGAGAGCTTTCGCGATATCACCCGCAACGCTGGGCTTTTCTGTAATAACGAGCCATTTGCTGGATCCGCTCATTCGTTGGTTCCTCGTTGAGAGCTGTTGCTCATGCGACTCCTCAAAACCTCACCAAGAGGGAGGACGTCGGCCCGACCGCTGAGTTTAAGAGACTCGGCCGTCATGGCAAGGACGTCGTCAAAAGGGAGCTGCTTGAGACGTAACAAAACGTATACGCTATAGCTTGAGCGCGGGCCATCGGGGGTCAGTTTCCGGATGGATTCCCAATAGATATCCTTAAGCTCAAGCTCGGGACAGGTGCGACTGTCGGACCACTTCCGGACGATGTCTTCAATCGTTTGCAACCCCTCAGGGCTCAAACCGGAGTGGTCAGGTTTTTCAGTCGTGCTCTTTCTTTGAACTTCAATCAAAGCCGTGTTCAATTCGTAACGCACCCGCTCAGCAATCAGCTGGCAATGCGAGGCAAGGGCAGCCGCTTGTGTTTGCCGGATTCCGAGATCGAGCCGGGTGAGCTCTGTTTTCTGATAAACAAACCATTTCTCGACAACAGGCTCAACATCGAGATGCTTGTCCACCCATTGAGGACGGCCGAGCTCACTGCGTTCTAGGACAATCGAGTCAGGGGCAACGGGCGTGCTCACACAGCCCAGACAGGCTGCGGACAATACGAGAACCCATGCAAAACTTCGAGCAACACTCATCATCCGCCAACACTTCCCTTCAGAATCATCAGCACATCCTCCGCAGCCAACGGTTGACCTTGCGCATTGAGCGCATAGGCCACACTGCTCCCTCGTTCAAGCACGGCAGTTGCTGCGGTGCGGCTCCACGAGTGAATCGCGAACCCGGCCTCCGGGAGAATCACATGAAACGGTGCAACGTCCCAAATTTCAACCTTTGGATCGACAAAGGCACGCACCGACCCACGTAACAACATGTAGTAACCCAAAGCGTCGGGATATGTCCTGGCCTTAATCGAACCTGTATAAAAACTGTTCACAAGCTGACCAACATTTTCCATTGCAAACCGATAGGGATCAGCAGTTGCAACAAGTTCAATGGCATCTTGCCCAATACGCTCAGGCTGCGTGTAAGCGACATCGTTGATCCAAACACCCCGCCCGCGTTCGGCAGACATAACGATCCCAAGATCTGGCAAAGCGGCAAAACCAATGTGTGGAACTCCGTTTTTTAAAACGGCTAAAAGAGAAGAATAAAACGGAACACCATGAACAAAACTGAACGTTCCATCGATGGGGTCAAGGATCCAAGTCCACTCGTCAGCGCCGGATTGCGTGGCTCGAGGTAACTCTTCGCCTTCCTCCTCACCAATGATGCGATGATCAGGAAATACGCCACGAATCATCCGGCGAAGCTCTTTCTCGATGAAGAGGTCGGCTTCGGTCACCCAAGTTTTATCGCCCTTGCGGATGCGCCCAACCGGTCGACTGCTGAAGTCCTGACAAAGAGCGACTGCACGCTGCATGCACTTTTTGGCAATTTCAAACACTTGAGCTTGGCTGGACATCGCTGGTTTCCCCGATTAGGTTCACACCAACTTGCACGAACCCATAGACTCTCTGCAACTCCGGGACAGCAAACATGGATCTGACACTCCCTTTAGAAAGCCTTCGCTATCTGCAAACAAACCAAGCATTCTTGGGGCGAGAGTTTTTAACTTGGCTTTGGTACCACACAGAATCTGGACGCCATGAAATCAATCTGGGCGAACTAGGAATCTACAAATTGTACGTTGATGACAGGCTTGTCTTGAGTTCTAGCTCCGGTTCGGCTCACGAGCAGGCTCTCAAGGGAGGCACCCCTGCCTATGCGGCCGAGGCGTTAGTTGCACTCCAATCAGGCAAACTTGTTCACGAAGCAAAATTCATTTTGCAGGACAATGAGCGGCAGTGGATGTGGAGCATGCGCGCCGACGATCTCGCCTTGCGCAGCGTTCGACTCCCAACGGTACAAGCTCCCGACGCATCGACTCACATGCAAGCGCGTATCGCCAATACTCAACTTCTCGTGGATGTGGTGGAGACACTCTTCAAGATGTATCTTGACATCCGTATGTCATCCAACTTCACCGAAGAACTGCGCAAGATCCAGGACTGGATGACGAGCAAGCACACTCATGTTGGCTAACACCCATTGAGACGAGGGAGAGTCCAAACGTGTCTCGTCAACCAACACTTGTATTTCTTTTGGCCATTCATTTTCTCGCAATCTGCGCAACCGCTCTGCCAAGTCTATCATTTGCATACCCAGTCATTTTGAATTCAAGTCAATTTGCGACACTTCTGGGAACTCCACGCAATCAGCTGATCGCCCTCAAGATGGAAGCATCGGTTGCGAAACGAGTCGCACTCCAGATCGACGAAGTTGAAGATGATGCAGCTCTCGTGCTGAGATATCCTTATGAAGTGAGAAAAATTCGGGAAAACCTGCCACACCCGCAAAAAAACGACCCATTTGCAGGACGACTGCAAAATGTTCACCGCCTTGTTGTCGATGATCGCGACTTCTCAGCATGCACCGACGATTGTCAAAAAAACTTTTTGAGCTCGATGAAAAGTGTTTGCGAATCAGGAGCAGCAACTCCGCTGATAAAAATTTCGCTTGCAGACAGCCAAAAGTCTTTATTCCTCGCGAACTGTCCTGCTCCGGTTTCCGAGCTTCCTGCGCGCAATATCAAATACGATTCAGCCACCCTCAAAATCACGACTCCGAGCTACGAATACAGCCAGCGTTCGGACAAAAACATTTTCTTCAACGAAATTAGAGTTGCGAATCAGACAAGGCCATTACTTTCGAAAAGTGAGTTAAAAGCTTATCTAAAGCCAAAATATTTATTCAACATGAAGTTCAAAGATGATGACCTTATTTCGCAAATCACCAGCCTCTCGCGCGGACAGCAAAGCCTTGGCGTCGAGATCGCCGTTGCCCTGAACTTGCTCGCGATGAAAATCAACACACAGATTTGTTGCGATGTTTCGTTCTATGAGGATGCACTTTATTTTCCGGTTGTCCTTGATCTTCCCTTTTCAGGAAACTCATTTGCCAAAGGCAGTGGCCTTTTCTTCGGTTTCACTACGGACACTGAGTCCAATGTTCAAACCGAATTCATTCCTGCGAAATCAGCAGACGCAAGCGATGCGATTTTAATCAAACAGGATAAGAATCTTGTCGCATTGGGAATGCGCAACCCAAACCGCAAGCTTCCCGCAGTGGTTCGCCCAAAGGTTGTTTCTGCAAAAGAGATGGAAGACATCAAGTTCATGCCTGTTCAGAGCCGGGCGGGAATATATTATGACATTCAAAACGCCAAAGAGGGCTTTCAGCACTTCATGGTGTGGATGCTCTTTGGCAACGAGCAAGATCGCGCGAAACTGATCGACTATGCGCAAAATGGTCCGCGCATCAAAATTGAACGCATCACCAATCCAAGCGAACACTAAGACCACGCTTGGACATTTGATTTTTCAATTCACAGATCGTCACCTCTCCTGAATGAACAATACTTGCAACCAATGCGGCATCAGCACCTGACACACATGCATCGATGATATGTTCAGCACATCCAGCGCCACCGGACATAATGACCGGAATTTGCGCATGCGCCTTGATTAATTTGAGTATTTCAAGATCGTATCCCGAACGCTTGCCATCTTGATCGATACTATTCACGCACAATTCACCAACTCCAAAAGGAATTGCAAAATCTAGCCAATTCATCATGTCCCATTCAGTCGCCGAGCGACCCCCATGAATAAACAAGCGGTAGCCACTTGGACAAGATGCATCTTTGAGAACATCAAGACTCAAGACAACCGCTTGAACACCAAAATGGTCGGCAATCTCGCGAATGAGCTGCGGCTTCTTCGGAGCAATTGAGTTCAGTGAAATCTTTTCAGCACCGCTCAAAATGCAGCGCGCCGCGTCAGTGAATTCGCGCACACCACCACCAATGCAAATCGGCACAAAACTCTTCGCCGCAATGGCCTCAATCGTTGCATAATCAGGAGGTCGTCCCTGCGCACTTGCGCTAATGTCGTAAATTACGATTTCATCAGCACCGTTGTCACTATAATAACAAGACAGTTCAACTGGGTCGCCGACATCGACATTATTCTTAAATTCAATTCCCTTGGTCACACGTCCTTCATTGATATCAAGACAAGGAATGATTCTCTTTTTGAGCATTAGACATTCCTCCAACGCAAGAAATTTTCAATGAACTGCAAACCAACACGCCCACTTTTCTCGATATGACACTGCGCTCCCCAGATATTCTGACGAGACACGAGGGCCGCAAAATTTTGTCCGCCGTAAGATGTTTCGCCAAGAACAAATTCAGGGAGAGTGGGCATTTCTTTTCCAACAAATGCCGCGTATGAGTGAACAAAGTAGAAATTGGCATCTTGTGACAAATTTCTTTGTGCACAAACGAAATTGTCATGTGAAGAATTCCATACGATTGAATTCCAACCCATGTGCGGAACAGGCTCTTTGCATCTGAACTTTTCAACTCGAAAAGGAAGCAAACCTAGGCACTCAGTATCTCCCTCTTCAGACCATTCACCCAAGACCTGCATGCCAACGCAAATTCCCAACAACGGACGTCCATTCTTGGCAAATTCTTTAAGTGGCTCCGCGAGATTTCGCGTTGTCAGTTCGCGCATTGCCTGCTTCGCAGTTCCAACTCCGGGAAAAATGAGGCGCGAAACATGAAAAAGCTCTTCGGCAGTTCGGATCGCTTTTGCTTCTACATTTAGAGCAGCAATGGCACGCTGAACAGAGCCAAAATTACCCGCTCCATAATCAAGAATTCCAACGATTTCAGAACTCATAAATAATCTTTCAGAGTAGGCATTGAAAAATGCAGCTGAGAACTTCAATTACGAATGCGGCCCAAGATAAACAGTGACTTCTTCGCGATCATGATAAAGGTGTTTCATGACGAGTCGGTGCGGACGACCCATTTTCTTGAGTTCCTCTTCCATCACAAGGCGAATTTCTTGAACTTCCGCCCAACGTTTTTTCATCGGCAATTTCAGATTAAAAATCATCCGACGTGCAGATTGGCTTTGCCACCAGCGCAGCGCGAGTTCTGCAATCCGTTTGGGTTGCTCGACCATGTCGCACACCATCCAATCGACCGGTCGCTGTGGTGCGAACTTGAAACCATCAACGCGCAGGTGTTCGACAAGCCCACTGTCCATCAGACGCTCATCCATAGATCCATTGTCAACCGCAGACGTGCGAATGCCGCGCCGGACAAACTGATACGTCCATCCCCCCGGGCATGCACCTAGGTCGACAGCCCGGCGTGAAGGTGCAAGCGCTGATGCCCGTTCGTCTTCACTCAAAAAACTCAGGAACGCTTCCTCAAGCTTGAGAGTCGAGCGGCTTGGCGCATCGGAAGGAAAGCGCAAGCGTGCGATGCCACGCGGCCAAGGGCTATTGTAGCGACGTAATGAAACACCAACATAAACTTGCGCATAATCCACAAAAAAGACGTGCAAGCAGCGTGCTTGAGGCTCAACAGCCTGAGAGTCTTCCCAGAGTTTCACAGGGATTTGCGATTTGCTCAGAGCAGAACGGAGGGGCTTCGAAAATGACTTGCAGAATGCCGACAATTCGCGCCCAGATTCACCATCCGAGGACTCGACTAGCATAAAGTTTGGTTTAAGAGATTTTGGCCACGACTTGATGTGTTCAAGAATGGGTGAAACCCGATCGGTTTCCGGAACCTGCATCACTCCAGCGGGCAGAAAAAACACACTGCGAGCGAAAATGAGCGCGCTCCACTGAAATTTTTCAAAGCCGTTCTCTGACACAGATTCATTGAAATGAAAGACGCAAAATCCGCTTTCAGGCTTTGTTTGCGGGTAGCCGGTGAGTCCCAGCTGAGTTGCGCGTTCGCTTAATTCTGCGGCACATTCTTTTTCAAATCCGGGACGGCAAGTCGCCAGCAGTGCGCGCAGCATTCGGGTTTCCTCCAGGGCGTCAAAAGCATGACGCTTCCCCCGCAAAAGTCATCAAATTCTCGTCAGTTGCGCCCTCCAGAGGCGGCAAATTCTGCCGTTCTGCGGCAGACTGTTGGTGCGAGTGAAATCGCGTTCGAATTCCACGCCAACCTGTTGGATAGGAGTCACCCATGGCGACAGCCTCCAAGCCCTCTCGGTCCGGCGCAGCAGCCAAGCCGGCCCGCAGCGCAAAACCCGCAACCCCGGGTTTGAAAATCAAACCCGTCGAGAGCCCCAAAACATCACGAATTATTGCCATTTGCAATCAGAAAGGTGGTTGCGGCAAAACCACCTCGGTCATCAATGTGGCCGCCAGTTTGGCTGCTATGGGCCAGCGCGTCCTGGTGATCGACCTCGACTCCCAGTGCAATGCAACTCAAGGACTTGGTCTGTCGCTCGATGACGTTGAGGAATCCATTTGCGACGTGCTGCTCGACCCGAAAGCTCACACCCTGGCTGACGTGATTCTTGAGTCACCTTATGCGAATCTCCATGTCGCCCCAGGCTCAATCGAACTCTCCGAGTACGAGAGTCGTGCTGCGACTGAAATTGGTCGAGAGAACCGTTTGAAGAAGGCCATTGCGCAGGTTCGTGATCACTACGATTATGTTCTAATCGACACACCCCCGTCGCTTGGACTGCTGTCTGTCAATGCACTGAATGCAGCAACTGAAGTACAAATCGCAATGCAATCGCATCCGTTTGCCCTTGATGGTCTTCATTTGCTTCTCGAGACTATTGAACTTGTTCAAGAAGAGCTCAATCCTGACCTCAAGATCTCGGGCGTGATCGTCACCATGTTTGATCCGCGCACAAAAATTTCGCGCGAGATTGTTGATGAGGTTTGCGCAATTGCGTCGCTCAAGGGCAAGGTTCACAAAACGGTTGTCCGGCAGAATGTTAAGCTGACAGAGGCATCGCGCCTACGCAAACCTGTCATGTACTACGACACACTGTGCAGCGGCAGCGAAGATTACCTGCAACTCTCTAAAGAGATCGCAGCGCAATCGCGCTCACAGCCTGTCAGCAAGACCCGTGCAGCTCCAGCCAAGAAGCCAAGCAAAACCAACACAAGTTCAACCCGCGCTTGAGGAAAAATGCGATGACAAAACCAAGAAAACCACTGCGTGGACTTTTTGCCAGTACCGAAGCACCTGTGAGCACACCACCCAGACCCGCGGCTGTTCCTGTTCCTCCCCCGCGCAAGGAAACACCGACGCGGCCACAAGCTCCTTTGAAACCCAAAACTCCTCCCGAGCGCCTCGCTCCACCACCACGCATCAAGCCTGCTGTTCCTCTGATGATGAAGGAAATGGAACAGCCATCGGTAGCCGTTGCGGCCATCGAACCTGAAGTGGTTGTCGCAGTCTCGGTTGCTCCTCTGCAGGTTGCCGAACCCGTTTCGATTCCCCTTGAGAACCCAACTTCGCCAATTGCGGACGATCGCATTATGACACTTCAGTATAATTTTGAGGCGATGCGTTCCATGCGCGATGCATGGGCCGAAGCCGACTACGCTCGCTTTCTAAAGCGCCTTGACGCGGTTCAAACAGAAGCATTTCTTCTCCGCGGCAAACTCCTCAGTGAAGCGAAAACCCGATTCTTTGAAACCAACAAAATCGGCTGGGCCGAGTTCTGCGAGATGCGCCTTGGCATGAACTACACCACGGCAAACCAATACATTCGAGTTGCCAGCGAATTTGATGTGACGTCACATCAACGCCCTGACTTTGGCTTTGAGCACTTCAAAGCGCTCCTCCCTCTGCCTGTCGAGGAGCGCGCTGCGCTCATTGAAACCATTGATTCGATCAGTGTGAAGTCTCTTCGACAGATGGTTAAAATGCATCTCATCAGCAAGACACCAAGCCCGGTGGAAGTAACGCCCCGAGAAACATTGCGGCATTCCAGCAGGCTGATTAAAATGCTCCAGCAGGTGAAAGGCGAGATTGCGGCTCATGGTGGGTCTTTCCAAGCGCTGAATCAGAACCAGCGCTGGCAAATGTCTGCGGCGTGCCAAAATATTGCAGCTCACCTAAATCAACTGGCGCGAGCCTTAAACGAAGAACCAAACCTTGATGACGGACGGCGCGGAAGCCATCTGCGCGCAGGCGCCTTTGCAACTGCCGAAGGAGTTGCCGCGATGCAGGAAATTCTCCCGATTCAGGAATCAACAGACAGCAGCAACTAAAAAAGGAAACAGCTAAAATGCCAGCGCGTGATCAGTTTTTAAGCAACGCAGCACCTGGCACCGCGCAAACGACGAGGCGAGGGTTGATAGCCCTCGCCCTACTTATTGGAGGTGCTTCAGGACAATCGGGCTTTGCCCTGAATGCCTCCACACCTGTAACGAACGATGCTGCTCAATGCCGAAACATCGGCTTAACACTTCAGTCCGGCAAGGGTCAGAATCAAGATCTCAATCTGCTCGGCAAGAGTCTTGAAGAGTTCGAAAATGCCTTCGCAACAAACAACTCCGAGCAATTCGCTGCTGCCGTTAGTCCGTTATTGCAAAAGAAAAAAGATGAATTGGAGAAAATCTTTGAAGGCACTGTGCTTGAATACGATCTGAAAAAAGCCCGTCTTCAGCGCAATAGCATTTGGGAATTGAATGCAGGTTTAGCTCCACAGCCAGGTCGAACTCTGCAATGCGGAGAAATGGCAATTCAACCTGTCTATGGGCCCAGCAAACAAGTTGCAGTTATCTACTCTGCATTCATGGGGCAAAATCAAACCAAAATTCTTGCTCTTTTTGCATTGCCCGGACAGTCGACGAAAGAACAGAAGCCTGGTCTGGTTCTTTTTCAAGTTCAACGCTGGACGTACGATGGTCGGAGTCCTGAAAAACTGATTTCCGAGGCGAAACAAACATCAAGTGCAGGATTCCCAATCGCCGCTCAGCTGTTGTCAGAAGCTGCTGCACGAATCACAGAAAGCAATCCCTATTTAATTTTTCCTCTGCAGAAAGAAGCTCGCGAACTCGCAACTCTTTTAAGTAAATCAGGAGAGCCCCAGCAGGAAACGATTCTCAAGTCGGCACAGGCAGATCCCCTTTGGCGCGCAGAGAAGTTTGCCGCCGTGTTCAAGGATAGTTCTCTTGCTGTGGGGCTAAAAATCCGCATGAGGAAAGATTTCCCGCTCAATGAACAAACACAGAAGTGTCTCGAAACGGGTAAAAAGATATTCTCAGTCAACTCGATTTGGAAAACATCTTTTTCAGGAATGGAATGTCTGCCCTACAAAGAAAATGAGGACATGGTGAAGCCACCAAAAGGAGGAAGTCAGTATTTCCCCTGGGCGCAAATTGATCCTCTGCCAACGAAATAACTTTGTTTCCCTGCAAGCAAAACAAGACGGTTTCTAGAAAAAATCATGATTCACTGAAAGCCCGTTGTCGCCAATCCGTAGGAACCCTCTTCTTCCCGCCTGACGTTTGCAAAGGCTCCCTCGGCCAAGATTCTTAATTCGCGACTCGCCTGCGAGTGCCCGACAACAAATTGAAACTGGCTCTTGGCATCGCTGTAGCGCCTGAGTCCATAGTGGTAGGCAAGACCAAGGTTGTAATGAGCCAAGAGATCACCTTGGGAGCGAGAGATTATTTTCTTATATTTTTCGATTGCAACATTATATTTTCGAGCCGTATACGCAGTTTCAGCAAGGAGATGAGTCAGCCGAGAGTTGTTTGGTTCCGCCGCCTCTGCTTGTCGGAACATCTCGAGTGCTTCCAGAACCGCTCCTTGTCGCAAAGCGATCAGGCCCAAATTGGCGCGCGCCGAAGCTGAAAATCCTGGAAAACCAGTTGCCTCAGTTAAAAGTCTACGGGCCTGAGTTGTGTCCCCGAGAAGACCAGCCGCGATCCCAAGCAGCTGTGAATCTTCCGCTTGCGTCTTCGCAAGTCGCTTGCGTGAGTTTTTGGTTTTCAGAAGATAACCTTCAACCAGTTCGGGCTGCCCCAAAACCAGTGCTTCAACCGCCAGAATGCGCAAAGAATCTTGATCTGCAGATCTCTGCGACTTGATCCGTTCACGCGCTTGATCAGCTCGTTTGGACAAGTTTTTGAGCAACGAGTTGGGCAGATAAAAGTCTTTGCGAACAGTGTTTTGAACTGCTGATTCGCTGTTCGACTCGCCGAGCGAGCGGAGTGTGACGTCGGTTTCATCCCGTTCTTGATCATAGCTCACCCGAGTAAAGGCGCCATCCTGCAAACCAACAGGCTCGGGGGTTGTTGTCGTGCATGCAGCCAGACCTGTGACGAGGAGAAAGAGCGAAGACAATTTCCCCAAACGTTTAAACGCTCGATTCAAACGCTGGGATGTCGAGTTGAATGGGCTCATGACAGCTCCTCAAGGCGGCCGGCCTGGGCACAGGCGGAACGCTTTGGCCGAAAACCAGCAAGTTGAGTGCCATGAAGTTTTTCTACAAAGATGAGGACTTGTATCCACATTTGGGTCATTTTCTAGTCAGTATGCTTGGTTCTGACCAATGTTTAGACATCTTTCTCAGATTGAGTGCTCCATCGAGATCGGGTATGCGCGCATTGGGATCGCCCCGGGAGGATTCACATGGCATTCAAAAATCACCGCTTCAGCCGACTTGAACTGCTTGTTGGACGTGAGGGCATCAATCGGTTCAGAAATAAACACGTGATTATTTTCGGTGTCGGTGGCGTCGGAAGTTTTGTTGCTGAGGCATTGGCGCGGGCCGCGGTGGGCAAAATCACTCTCGTGGATCACGATGAAGTCTGCGTCACAAATGTGAACCGGCAGCTTCACGCATTCACAGACACCGTTGGCAAAAAGAAAGTTGATTTGATGGCGGAACGCATCCGCAAAATCAACCCACTTCTTGATGTCTACCCAATGCCCGAGCACCATCATCCTGACAAAGAAGACACGATTATCCACGAGGCCGCGCGGGTTGCCGGCGCCCCGGTCGACATGGTGTTCGACTGCATTGACACTCTGGCGCCAAAGGTTGATCTCCTTGAGCGTTGTGTGAAGTCGGGAATCCCTGTGGTGAGTTCAATGGGGGCAGCTAGCCGATTGGACCCGAGTCAAATTCAAGCCGCAGACATTTCAGAAACCAAAATTGATCCATTTGCCAAGCAGGTCAGAACCAAACTCCGCGAAAAAGGCATCACTTCAGGCGTCACATGCATCTTTAGCACCGAGGCTCCTGTAGACCCTGAACAGGCGGTTCCCGGCACCGAGTGGCACTGCATTTGTCCAACCATTGAAAAGCAATTTGGCGCATGTCAGCACAAGCGAGTTATGCTTGGAACAATTTCTTATTTGCCGGCGATGTTTGGATTGTGGATGGTGAGTGTTGCAACACGTCAGTGGCTTGAAGGAATCGACATGAGCAAACGCGACACCTTTGAACACACACCAACGTTCGAAGAAATGCAACGGGCAATGTCATTGGGCCTGCAAAAATAGCAAGGCGCGTGCAAGCTGCAACGCACCTCTGCCATTTTCTAAAACCTCAGCAGATACGATTTAGAAGCGCATACCGTTGTCATTGCGATGGACCCGAGGCCGTCCTGCATCGAATTCTCGAGGTCGGGCTTCGTTCACAGTCAAAGGTCGCCCCATATACTGTTTTCCGTTCAGCACCTGAGCTGCGCGCAGCGCTTCGTCATCACTTCCCATCTCAACAAAAGCAAAACCTTTGCTACGTCCGGTTTCTCGATCGATAACAACCCGAGCGCTCGTCACATTTCCGTGTTCACTAAAGATACTGAAAAGATCATTATCTGTGCTGCTGAACGGAAGATTTCCAACATACAATTTACGCCCCATGAAAAAACCTCCTGGAATCCGACTGCACCAGCCATTAAATCGACAGAACGAACTCAAAAAGTTCTGTCGCTGGTTCAACCGACATTCGCACAGAGATTTCACAGTGTATGCAGGACAAATGGTATGTTGCCGGCAGTTTTTGGCCGACTCTTACTTATTAATCAACAATTTCTTCGCTCAATTTCTTGCGAATGTCGACTACAAGAGGACGAATCGCATCACTCAGTTCCGCCTCAGGAGCTGTACGAACCGTCTCGCCAATGGGAGCCTTGGCAGGCAAGGTGTCAGATAATTGACGCAGTGTTTTCGCGATCGCAATCGAGCGCCGAATGGCGATGTGAAAAGCATCTAACTCAAAAGGTTTACGCACCACATCCACAACCACGACATGCGGGAATTGATCAGCAGAGATATCTTCATGATCTTCGCCCTCGGTCAACACCACAGGCACCTGTCGCCAATGGCCTGCAATTTTCTTTAAGAAATCCGCATTGCTCTTCTTAGCGGGTGCTGCGTCGGCGATGATCACCTGAATGGTCTTCTGCTTGAGGTGGGCAAGAGCATCAGCAACACTGCGTGCGGCATGCACGTGTGAAAAATAGCGATTGAGATGAATCTTCACAAATCGAAGCACTTCGTCGGATTCATCAACAACCAAAACATTGCTATCTCGATCATAAACCTTGGTAGGTGGCCGACTCATGGGCGGAATGGATTGAAATCCACTTCCCCGCGGTCCAGGATCCATTGTCTGTTTAAATCCAAACATTCTCACTCCCCATCGGCTTCGCGAACAAGCCGCTCAGCCTGAACTCGAAGAGGATCCGAAGCTTCAGCAGCTGCAAGATAGTCCAAGCCATTCCTGCGCGCGTCTTCCATTCGACCTTCCAACCGAGCAATTTCGCCACCCAATAAAAGCCAAGCTCGCTCCGATGGCAAAACCGATCTCGCCTTGGCAAGAACCAATGTCGCCTGCGCAGAATCCTTCCGCTGAACAAGGCAATGGCCCCAATTGTAGAGTACAGCAACCTGCTGATTTTCTTTCGCATAGAGACGCTCAAGAAGATCGCATCCTTGCGTCAAATTTTTCTCACTCAGCGCAAGCAGAGCAGATTCAATTTGTAGAAGTTCCGCATTTGGGCTCTCAACAAGTGCAATGCGCAAAGCTTCGCGCGCATCATCGGGTCTTGCATCGAGGCGCAAACACTTGCTCTCCAATGCGCGTAGTTCAGTATGAACATCAGCAGGCACCCACTGGAGTCCTTGATGTGCAAGCTGAGCACACAGCCGAGAGGCTCCAAAATCCGCAAAAACTCCTGCAACCAGGAGTGCGTCCGTTGAATTCACAGAGCGCTGTGAAAGTGCATCATAGACACCCAAACTTGCACGCAGATCTTTCAGCTTTGCAAAAGAAAGAATGCGTGCGTGTGCGATTTGCCGACACGTTTCGCTCGATGGGCCGGAAGAGGTGCTACAGTTCTGCCAAGCGTCATGCGTTTCGTTGAGAATATCTGCCCAACGCTGTGAACGAACAAAAAGTGGAACCCCAGAGACAACAGAATTCGAACTCTGCGAACGACTCTCAGCATTCACACTTCTCGAAAGTACAGGGCTTAAAGCGCCTGGAGCGGCCTCATCGCCCTGTGAAAGCAGCTCCTTCAGACGCACTGAAAACGAAGACTTGACTTCATAGCTTGCTTGTTCAGCGGCATCTTTACCATTCGCTTGAGCCGAACGAGCGGACGCTTCAACCGCCTTCACCTTTTCAGGCGCAATGCGTGTGGACGTGCAAGCAATGCACTGAACCGCCGCAACAAAAGCGCAAATGCTCTTCAACGTCATGCGGGTTGGAAAAACTACCATGATTGACTCCCTGGCAAAGCCGGAGAAACCTTTAGGCTGTCGGAAGCCAACCCGCCAAGAAACAAATGATTCCGCTCAAGCAGAGGCGATAACTGAGCGGCAAACGAGCCACTAATATTAACTTTTAAACCTGCATTCGAACGCGCCTGCGACTCGATCAATGAGACTTGGCTCGAAATTCTCAGCAATTGATTTTGCTCGCCACCGACGGTGCGAGCAGCCCATTCACGAATTCGCGACGCATACAAAACAAAATTTTCACCAACAGCTTTTCGACACGGAGCAGATTTTCTTTTCAGAAACACAACTCCATCAAGAGCTTCACAACCTTTTAACAGATCTGCGTATGACTTCCTGAAATTCACAATCGAATTTTCAATTTTCTCAGCCACACCCTGCTTCGAAAAAATATCGCTGTCGCGCAGAAGCGAATTCTGCCAGTAGTCAAACGCCTCTTGAACAATAATTTGCGCAAGCTTTGTTTGCTTACGGCTTCCCGCAAAACGTTCAGCATCAAAGGCGCGCGCAGCCTTGAGAAAGTCTGCAACAGTTTTTTGCAGCATGTGTCCTGGCTCTCCGCGCACACGAAGCAATGAATATTTCTCAACCAACTCGCTCAGCGCAGCAATAGACGAAATCTGATTTTTCTTATTCCTGAAAACTTGCTTCGACATTTCGCTGATATCTTCGCTCAACCGCGCGGCAATATCGTATGAACCCACCACGAGTGCTTGAACAGACCAATCGAGAAATGCAGATTGAACAGAGGAAAACTCACGCGTCTTACTAGCCAATTTCAAAAGCAATTCGCGAGTTTGAAGCGCCTCTGGCCACTGTTTAATTTCGCTGTAAACCCCTCCTGAGCGAATGACATCTTTTTGTGCCGCTGCAATGAGCTCTAATCTCTCCGACTGAAGAGCCGCTTCACCAGCCTCTTGCCAGTGTTTGGCTGCACTGAAAAATCGACCTTTGTTCCAATCAACTTCACCTGCCCAATGAGCGGCCAAAAACCGGTCATGCTGAGAGTAAACAACACTCGCAAGTATCTTTTTTGCAAGCGTTAAACATTCATCCTCAAATTGCGCTGAACATGCAGTCCTCGCAGCAACAAACCTCAGATCCCGACCAATCTCCGAGTCGATTGAGAATTTTTCCGACTCAGTCATCAGCACCTTGAGAGAATCTGACAAGCGTCCTTCCGAACGGTACATGAGCGACTGCCGCATGATGGCCGAAGCAAGTGCAAGCTCATATTGCCTTCTCATGCCATCAATAACAGACAACTCGCGGGCAAGCCTTGACAAAAACACCCAGGCCAAAGAATCCGCCTTTCTTGACATGGGGCGCGCCGAAATCAACCGAATCAGCGAATTTGAAATGCCATTGCGCTCCATTTGCGCACTGTCCCCATCACTCCCAGAAGAGACGATGAGAAGTTGCAAAAGACCCTCGGCATCAGCAAATCTGCTCCGTTCGAGGCTATCATCAACCGCCTCAAGAACGAGTCGGCGGAGCTCTGGATTCTGGGAATCCTTTGCAATTGCGGAATCGATCTCTGAGCGAAAGCGAACCCACGCAGTGTCGTCACGGACATTGGCTTTCCAAGTCGAGCGAAGCATCTCAACCCTCACCAGTGCGGCATCTCGCAACTTTACTTTTAAGTTCCTGCAGTCTTTAACCCAGTTGAAAACCTTGTCCGCAAGCGAATCCATACGACCACTCGCCAAGACCTGATGGGCCATCAAAAAAGATTCGCCCTGTGAACAGAGATCCCCGTGCTCTTCTGACAAAACCTCAGCCACACGATACAGTTCAGTCAGCGGCTTTGTACCAAGCGCCACGCCTGACTGTTGTCCGCGCGCAGAAATGACATCATTCGCCCATTGTGTCAGTAACTGTCTTCGTCGCTTATCTTCTTCGGGCCTAAATTGTGTCGTCTTCGCAAAAGTTTGCTTCGAATTTAGCGCCAGCACGGCACGTGTTTTGAGAGCAACCACCTTTTCAAGAAATCCTGCACGCTCTGCTGCTCCAATAGCCTCGACGTAGAAGATATCAGCAACGGGGCTGACTTGAAGAATATCTTCAAGTATTTCCGACCAAGAGAGAGCAAGTTGATACAGCTCTTTTTGATTCAAATATTTAATAGCAAGCGCGAGCCCAGAGGACACCCAATTATTGCCTGCTGCCGCGTGCATCCAAAGAGACGCTGGAGTTGCGGTTGATTTTTCACTCAGTGCCACGCCCAACATCATAGCCAAATCCAATTGAACCGCACGATCACTCAAAAGACTCTGCGCGGAAGAGTCGTACAAGATCAGCGCGAGCGCTGAAAGAACATCGTCATAGTCTGCAAGCCGAAATGCAGTCCACGCTTGTCGCACGGAGAGAATTGGCTTATTAATGATGGCCACCGAATCTGAATTCCTGAGGCATTCGTCGGCCTTCTTATAACTCGAAGACGCCTTCAGGTATTCACCCAGTTGAAATGCAACATCTCCTGAAAGCAATTTTTCAACACACGATAAGGACGTGTTGGAGTGAACTGCAGTATCGGCTATCTCAGCTAATTTTTCCGATATTTTTTTTGCTTCAACTTTCTCACCGTCAGCAAGTAGCACAGCTAAATAAATGAGACCGACTCGAAGTGTGGCCCGCGCGCCAGGCGCAACCGTTTGGGCAGCTTTCAAAGTCTTCTTCAAGACATCACGCCGTTCTTGACCCCGACTTAGACTTGCGAGGAGCAAACCAGCGCGAACTGAGGACTGATCAACAATCGTTGACTGCATGAGATCGCGCAATTTCTGTGACACGTCATCCGACAGTGCAGACTCCTTGCCAGCCAAAACAGCAAGCTCAGATTCGATGGGAGAAATAGATTTAACGTTTTCAAGAAGCAGATCTCGCGCCCATTCCGTCGCCCAAGCATCGTAGTTGTCTCGTAGTAATGAAAGAGAGAGATCAACAGCTGTCGAAGGATCCAATGGCTTTGTTTGTCGCTGTGCCGACAAGCCAACGCCACTGGTGAGCAAACTCAGGCAAAGTGTAACTAAAACCCAGGCACGCAACCTCATTTTGCAACCCGCCACTCAAGATTTTCAGTTCGGATACGGCGCAAGTCATTGAGTCGATCCCTCGTCCACTTGAGCTGAGCGGCATCAGAAGCGACCTTTTGCCTAATCTCGTTTTGTGCGATCTGCTCAAGAAGTCGATTCTCACGAATCTTTCCCAAAATCCGCAGATCAATTCCAAGCAATACTGTGCGCAATTTGGGGCGCAGCTCAGACGCGGAATCGGTGAGAAAATTTCTCAGTGAATCGCGAAGCGAGTCAACCTGCTTTGAAAGATCAATAACAACCGAAGCCATGGTATTATTTTGCCTGGCTCTGGCTGTCATTCTGCTAAGCAAAGCACTCTCGAGACGCTGAAGAAGGATTGATGATTCAGTAAAAAACTGATCCGCCTGAGATGAATTCAGTTGAGCAGGGTTCAAACCAGCAAGATTGACTTTGTAGTCGGATATGGTCATCCGCAGCAGTTTTATTTTATTCAAGGCATCCTGAGCAGCGGCCTGTGTCCTTGGATTCAAGACTATGTTTGTCTTCATGAAGTCTAAAATAAGAGCACGTTTTTCTTGCTGAAGGCTGCGCAAATCCAAAGCCAAGGCCTTCATGTTTCCTGCGGTTTTCAGAGCATCTTCCTGGTCGAGGTCAAAAGAGGCCAAGAGCGCTTGCGCACGGCGCAGCCGACTTTCGATTGCGACTAAAGATTCCTGCAAGGTCATGACTTTCTGAACTTCAGGATTGAAAATTTGCGCGTTCAATGCCAATCCCAAACTGGAATTTAACCCCTCAAGCCGTTCGACGAGATTTGCAACAACTTTCCGAGAGGCGTCGTTTTTCAATTCATCCGCGCTTGCTAGGAAGTGTGCAAGTTGCCTTGCATATTCAAGAACAATCATCTGTGATCGCGAAACAAAATTGTCTTCATCAAAATGCATTGCGGTTAATCCACGCGTCGACTTTGCTAACCAAAATTCTATTGGCAGAAGCAAGGCTTCGTTCCGATTTAGGAAGTCGACTTTTGCGGCGATGGAGCCAATGGTATTCGCCACCGCTTGCCATTCGTTGCTTGCAGAATCATAGGAATCAGCAATTGCGTCTATTCTGCTGATCACCTCGAGCTCTATGCTCGGCTTGCGAATGGCTGATAGCAGTGACTGAATTTCTTCACGATCCTGCTCATACCTCCAATTTTCCCGTTTCAAGTGATCAATCTTCTGCTCGGGCGCAACTGTCAGGGATGTGTTTTTAAAGTCAGATCCGCTTTTCTTCAAAATCTCAAACATCCGTGAACGAATGAGTTGGGACTGGGGATCTGTGACACGTATTTCCGCAAGCCTCTGCTGCAATTTTTTTTCGGAGTCTTTCTTATCACAGAGAGCCCTGATTCCTATGGAAAAGAGTTCTATTCGCTCAGCAAGCCAGGGATCAAATTTTCCAGCCGAATTGAAAGACTTTTTGGCTCTATCAAATGCTGCTTCAGCTAGATCATTTTGCTTCAAAAGAAGATGTGCAGCCGAAATTTTTAACCATGC
>Ga0214923_10000159_pt1 | contig 102755 bp, 93 predicted proteins | sample LL1510_MetaG_FD_177993 | JGI IMG/M metagenome (GOLD analysis project Ga0214923, IMG submission 177993) | Freshwater microbial communities from Lake Lanier, Atlanta, Georgia, United States - LL-1510 | ecosystem: Environmental > Aquatic > Freshwater > Lake | place: USA: Georgia | collected... | reverse complement strand
TAATACATACAAATGATTAGTGTAATACATACAAATAATTATTTATTTCTAATATTGATATATGAATAATAAATTAAAATTATTTATTTATAGAAAATCAGAATTAATTAGACAAAATAAAACACAATTACTTCATTTTTTATCTGATCAAATAGGTGGTGGTAAAAAATTAAAAGTAATATATAATGACTATGAATATATATTTAATGAAGCAATTGATAAAAATTATTATGTTTTATATTCAAAAGATGAATTTGAATGTGTTGCAATTATAATTGATAAAGAAAATAAAATAGCAGAAATTCATGGTATTGGTAATTATACATCGTGTTTAGATAATATTAATATTAATGTAGGTTCTACTCTACTTAAAATAACACTAAAACTGATAAAAAAATATAAAGATAAATTTGATATTAAAAAAATTTTAATAACTGATAATAGTTTAAAAAAATGTAATAATAAAAACATAGAATTATCTGTAATGTTAACACTATTAACAGGTGATACATGGTATGGAAACCATAAATATGGTTTTAAACCAGCTGATAAAAAATTAATAAAGTATTATGCAAATAATAAAAAAATAATGAATACAATTACATTAAAAGATATAAATTTAATAAAGTACCTTTTGATGTCAAAACTTGATGAAAAAGTCATTGAAAAATCTAAAGAATTTATAGCAAAACATCAATTACTTTTAGTAAAAGATTATTTAACAAAATTTCTAAAAGAATATGATAAAACATGTAAATACTTTTATGATTTTTATCAAGAATTATATATTGATTTAGGATTATATAATTTTCATCACCGTACATTTGAATTGGATATATAGTAATTGTAATTACTTTTTACCAAATAATATATTTGATAACAAATAAATATAACTCATATGTATATGATGTTTATTACCCTTTTTATTACTTTGTATAAATGATAAAATAATCGTTTAAAAAATTATATTACTATATAATGACTATACATTTGGTAGTATATTCTAACAATGAACCGTTTGATACAACCAAGAGACTCATAATACAATCTATACATAAATATACACAAAAACAAGTGATTATTCATGATTATAATTTAGAAAAAATTAAACAAAATGAATGGTTTAATCTTATAAAAAGGATTTATCTTCGATAAATAAAAATGGTAGAAGAGATGGATATTATAATGCTTGGAAAGCATTAATAACAAAAGAAGTGTATGATAAAATGAAGGATGATGACATTTTATATTATGTTGATAGTTCTCAATATTTCAAAACAAGATTTAATGAAAATATAGATAAATTGTGTAATTGTAAATGAACAATTGTGTGTAGCAGGTAGCATTGGAGATGGTGTTAAAAATAACGATTATGAATGCTTAAGAAAACTACATGTATTAAATTCATGGTTTTTATTTAAAAAATGCGATTTAAATAATAGTTTTATAAATGATTGGGTATATTTTACATGTTATACAGACAACGAGATTAATTATCCTTTAGTAACATACCATCATACCGTAGACCAAAGTATATTTAATATTCTTGTTGTAAAATATAAAAAACCTGTTTTTTATCATAAAAATATAGGGCATAATGAAAATAAAAATAAAAATCGAGTATTAAATATCATTAATAATGCTACGGAGACTAGTGAATACTTTATTTATTTATAATTTTTACATGTTTAAAAAGATATCAGCATTTTACATAAAAAAGGTATAAAAAATATAATAAAACAAATATTTTCTATAATTATTTATTAATGAATATTTGTAAAAGTGATATATATTTTATAATTTTGTTATTTATAATAGTATATTTAAATTTTTTTTATAAAGAAAGTGAAAATTTTCAAAGTATTGATGATGTTAAAAAAACAATTAATACGGTTTATCAAGCTGATATTGAAGCCATACGAAACTTGTCAGATATTGCTACTCAAATAACTAAAGATAGTAAAAATACTTTACCTGGTAGTTTAAAAATAATCAATAAATTATCAACAAATGGATTTGATCCAGATAATATGCCAGATGGTTGGGGCGGTGGTATAAGAAGTTTTGATATTTATGGTAGTGGTACAATTGCATGTGGTCCTGATGGGAAACAAATAAAATCATTTATAAATAGAGACGGTTATGGTTATTTTGCTGGAGAATTACAAACAGATTCAAACTTGGTACTAGGTGGTGATAATAAATGGATTTTTCATACACCAGATGATGGACGTAAAATAATGTATGTTAGTCCTTGGAATGGTAGAGATAATTGGGATTTTGGAAGAGGTGTTGAAATTAATAATAATGGTGATTTTTTAATTAAAGGCAATTTAACTATTAATGGAGATATAAATATAAATAAATAATTATAAAGATTTTTTATTTTCTATAATTATTTATTAATGAATATTTGTAGAAGTGAAATATATTTTATAGTTATATTATTAATTATAATTTATTTAAAATTTTTTAATAAAGAAAGTGAAAATTTTCAAAGTATTGATGATGTTAAAAAACCAATTTATGATGTTAAAAGAACAATTAATATAATTTATCAAGCTGATATTGAAGCTGTACGAAACTTATCAAGTACTGCTACTCAGTTAATTACTACTAATAGTTTAAAAATGCCAAATAGTTTAAAAATAACCAATAAATTATCAACAAATGGATTTGATCCAGATAATATGCCAGATGGTTGGGGCGGTGGTATAAGAACTTTTGATATTTATGGTAGTGGTACAATTGCATGTGGTCCTGATGGGAAACAAATAAAATCATTTATAAATAGGGACGGTTATGGTTATTTTGCTGGAGAATTACAAACAGATTCAAACTTGGTACTAGGTGGTGATAATAAATGGATTTTTCATACACCAGATGATGGACGTAAAATATTATATGTTACTCCTTGGAATGGTAGAGATAATTGGGATTTTGGAAGAGGTTTTGAAATCAATAATAATGGTGATTTTTTAATTAAAGGTAATTTAACTATTAATGGAGATGTAAAACATAAATAATTTATATATTAAAAAAAATCATCAATTGATATAAATCCAACTAAAATATACCGTATCCCTTTAGTTATAGGTAATCCAGCATGTTTTATTTTCCCTGAATGAACAATCATTTCTCCTTGATTAAGATATGATATAATTCCATCATAAAAAAATGTACCTCCTCCTTCAAATTCTTTATTATCATTTAACAAAATGTTTAAAGATAAAAAAGATCCATCATGATGTAATTCTAGTTGATTTTGATATTCATGATGATATTTAACTATAAACATATCAATAATATTATAATTAGTATCATCTGGTAAACAATATGCTTTAGATATTTTATTAAATATATTTTCAAATGTTGAAATTATAAAATTATATATACTATGTATTTTTTGAATAGGAATATCAGTTGTTGGATATTCTCTATGTCTTAAAGTTGACCAACCACCATTTTGTGATGCATATAATTCTGATTCATTTATAATCCAATTACATACATTCTGAGAATAAATATTTTCAAAAGTAAATCTTTGTAAAAACCTATTGAATACTAAATTATTTTTTTCTGAACTTTCAAGTTGATAAATTTGTTTTTTAGCAAAATCTATATTTTCTATTGATGTTTTTTCTTCTACTATATTTACTTCGTTTAATTTAATAGGATTAATAATTTTAAAAGCTAATTGTTTTTCTTTTATTTTTTCTCTGATATATTCAATAATTATATTTGGAAATATATTTTTAATAAATGAGGTGTTATATAATAATGTTTCATAAAAATCAAAATCTAATATGTTTTCAGTTAAAATATAATTATTAAATTCAATATTATTTTGAATTTTAATAATTGATTCTTTTTTTGTGTAAATATTTTCAAATTCTATACTCTTATACTCTTTTAAATTTTTTTTTTTATCCCAAATATTTATTGCTAATAATGATCTATTTTTATTAATGTTTCCATCTAAAATATTAATAGCTCCATGATAATATTTTGGATCAAATGAAACATGGGTATATTTATTTGGAAATAATATGTGTAATTGTTTAGATTCATTAAAATTTTTATATTTATAATTTTCAACATCGATATCTGTTAAAATAAAAGGATAATTAGAATCATCAAAATAAGTTACACATGACAATAGTGGGTATTCAAAAATATTTTCAGATCTTAAAACTTCATCACAATCAAAATGTAAACTATTAACATAATCGTTTCCATTTTTAATCCAAAATTCTATTTGATGATTATGATTTAATTCAATATTATAATTGTTTAAATGAAATAAAGCTATATCATAAACAAATTTTTCAATAAAGTCAAAATTAACTTTATTAAAATCAAGTATAAAAAGATCTGTATTGTTTGTATTAGTTATATAATTTTCTAATTTATCTATAACATCATCATTGATATTGATTTTTAATATAGAAGGTTCCATATAAATAATATGTTGTATTCTTTTAAATAATTTAAATTATTTAATTAATATCAGTAAAAATCCATCCAGTCATAATATATTTATCATTTGATAAAGGTATTTTACCACAATGAGGATATGTCCAAGTTGAAGGGAAAAAAACTAATTTACCAGTTTCTGGTTTAATTGATATTTTTCCATTAAAAAAAGTTTCACCACCTTCGGGAACATCATTTAAATACCAAATAAAAGTAAGTATTCGGTATTTATTTTCTTTTAAATCAATATCTGAATCATTATGATATATATATTTACCATTATTTTTTTTATATTTTTGAATTTGAATTGACGGATAGTAAAAATTATTTGAATTAAAATGTTGAAAAGTAAATTTAGTGTTTTGATAAGTATTATTAAAATCATCAATGCTATTTAATTTTTTAAAATATTTATTTAAATTTATTGTTATTTCATTATGTAAAAATTTGTATATTTTTTCCCATTTTTTATCAGTATGTTTTATCATAAAATCATTGGTATCTTTAATATCTTTATTTAATCCTGATGCAGTTATTCCAGGATATTTATTTTCTGAGTTCTCAAATAGTTTTATAATATCAAAGCATAATTCTTTAGAAATAGAATAATTATTGACATAGATATAATCGTCCATTATTATTATACATATATTTAAAACAAATATTTAAATAAATAAAAAATCTATTTATATTTAATGCCAATAAAATATAAAGGTATTGATATAACAAATATATATCATCCAGGAAATACTAAAATATCAAATATCAGTGTAGAGGGTGGACCAACACCATTTGAAAAAAATTTTCCACTTGGAATAAAAATAAAAAATGTAGACATATCAGATTTAGCTAAATCTAGATATCAAGATTTTAATGCTTCAGGAACTGTAAGTCTTCCTGTAGGATATAAACATATTAGTGCATTTGGTTGGGGAGGAGGAGGAGGTGGAGGTGGTCATGGAGGCAATGGAAGAAAATGTTGCTGTGGTTCAAATAGGACTACTAATGGAGCAGGCGGAGGTTCTGGAGGTACTGGTGGATATTTTGCTATTTCTAAATATCCAATACAACCAGGTCAACAAATAAATATAGCAGTTGGAAATGGAGGCGGCGGAGCAGGTAATGGCGGAAGTGCTAATAATTGTAATGGAGGTAAGGGTAGTGATGCAGGTGGTGGTGGAAAAGGAGGAGATTCAAATATACATGTTGGAGGAGCACATATTTGTTTTGCTGAAGGTGGTCATGGAGGAGGCGGAGGTAATGCAGGTACTTCTGGAGGTAATGGTAATGCTGGAGGTAATGGTGGAAATGGTACACGAAATTATGGTGGTGGTGCAACACATGCTGATGGTGCACCAGGACAATGGAGTGGTTTTGGTGGTGGACAAAATGCAGCAGGTAGTAATGGTTTTGTAAGAGTATATTTACATTACCAATAAAATAGAAACTTTGACAAACAGGGTTTATAGAATATCAGATGTGTGATATATCAGTCATTAGAAGAATCAAAAAAATCATTTTAATGAAGAATTACATAAACATAGTAATATTTTTAACTAATATGTTTAATGGTAAAAAATTTATTTAACGAAAAAATAAATATTATATATTTGATAACAAATAAAAATATTGTTAGTTTAATATAAATAAAAATATATATATATATAATGATTATTCTATTTCATTCAGAAGAATGTAAATTTTGCATAAAACTTTTGGAATACATAAATACAAATAATTTAACAGATTTTTTTAAATTTATTAATATTGATACACTTGTAACAATTCCAGAAAATATAACTATTGTTCCAACAGTTATTGATTCAAGTATTGAAGCACCATTAGAAGGGAAAAAAGCATTTGAATATGTTGTTAATCATAAATATTTTAATCATCCTACAAATAATGTTGATTATTGGGTTAATAAACCTCCACCTAAACCAACTATTGAAGAAGATAAAAAAGCTCTAGATAAATCTTTATTAACAATATATACAAATTTAGATGATGATAAACAACAAGTAACTCAACAAAATAAAACTAAACAAGTTTATTACAAACCTGTTACAAAAGCTCCGATTATATCTAAAAAACCAATTATATCTAAAAAACCAATTATTGCTAAAAAACCAATTATTGCTAAAACTAATCAAACATCTAATCAAACATCTAATCAAGTATCTAATTTAGTAACTAATCAAGCATCTAATTTAGTAACTAATCAAACTGAAATAAATAACTTTAAAAAAAATATAGCTTTATTAAAACTAAGAAGATAAATTTATTTTTAATCTTTTAACACAATATTGCAATATTCTTCATATGTTTCAATTTTTGTATTAATTTTATGTGTATTTTTATCTAGCATCCAAATTTGATTACTTAATCTTTCTATCATTTCTGGTTCATGTGTGATTAGAAGTATACCACCTTCAAATGTTTCTAAACTTTCAATTAGAGTTTCAACAGTTTCAATATCTAAATGATTTGTAGGTTCATCAAGTAATAGAATTTGTGGTTTTTCAAATATTAATTTAACAAAAGCAACACGTGCTTTTTGACCTCCTGATAATTCACCAATTAATTTATTATGCGCAGATGCTTCTAATTTAATTTTCCCTAAATAAGATCTAACAATTTCATGTTTAATCATTACTTTACCAATATCGTCTGATGTTGGTGCATAATCAGATAAGAATTCAATTGGTGTTTTATCATATGGTAATTGTTGATCAAAATGTTGATTATAATAACCAATTTTTATACCATTTTGAATGATAATTTCACCAGATGTAGGTTGTATTTCTCCTTTTATTAATTTTATTAATGTAGATTTACCACACCCATTTAATCCAACAAGAGTTACTCTTGATTCCATACTTAATCCTAATGTAATATTATCGAGTATGTTGTTATTCCCATACGAAAAAGAAACATTTTCAATCTTTATAACATTATTATTATATTTTCTTGTGTCTAAAAAATTAATAATAACATCATAATCTTTTTCAGGTCTTTCAACTTGATTTTTTTTAATAAATTCAGAAAGTTTATCACCAGTTAATCCTTTTTTCTTTTGTTCTTTTAATTTTTTATCATATTTATCATATTCTTTTTTCATCTCTAAAAGTTTTTTATTATATGCAGATTTAAATTTATTGTAGTTACCTTTATAACTGATAAGTTTTTTATTTTCAATATTTAAAATATGCGTACAAATACTATTAATAAAACCTAAATTATGAGAAACAATTACTGCTATTTTTTTCCATGATTGTAAATAATCTGATAACCAAATAATAGCTTCTAAATCTAAATGATTAGTAGGTTCATCTAGTAATAATAAATCAGGTTCTAAATATAATGATCTAGCTAATGATAATCTCATTTGCCATCCACCACTAAAATGATTACTTGATTTTTCTAACATATCAGTTGTAAATCCAAGACCAAATAATATTTTATTAACAAGTGCTTCTTCTTTATCTGGATTGAAACTATCTAAATATATTTGTGCTTCTGTTAATTCATTATATTGTTCTTCACTAAAATCAGTAGTTGATTCAAATTTTTCTTGTAACATATTAACACGATCTTGATAAAATTTAAGTTTTACATTTGAATCAAGAATAAATTGTAATGGTTTACGTTCATCTAAAATTAATTCTTGTTCAACATATAATATTCTTAATTTTTCATCATCACATAAATATTTAAATTGTTTTAATAATGATGTTTTACCATAACCATTCTTCCCTATTAAACAATACCTATTACCATAAGACAAAGAAAGTGATGAATTTTCAAAAAGTGTTTTACTTCCTATACTCAAATTAAAATTATTAATTGATATTGTATTTACATTATATGTAAATTTTTCAAATATAAAATTATATGGATTCATTAGTTTCAATATAAATTTATATATTATTATTTTTCAATTTTTTATAAAATAAATTTTGTAATTATTAGTTGTATTTTACATTGTACTATATATATTTTACGTTATTTTAATTTGTACTATTTATAGTTTCTTGTTGAATATTTATATATGGTAAATCAGAATTTAAAATTTCTGGAAATAATTTGTTTATATATATTGCAATTAGTTTAAGATGTACTACATCACATTTATCAGAAATTTTTCTAAAATTTTTAAGTTCTATATTATCATTAATACCATTATTAATAATCCAATTAAACATTAGTTTTCTTTGTCTTAATAATGCACAAATATGATCAACATCGAAAGATTTCAAATAATTGTAAATATCTTTAATACCAAACATAATTTTTACTGTTTCAGTCGCATTTTTACTTCTCATTTGGAAATAAATTCCTCTAAGAGCAAACAACACATCTTTATATTCTTTTGGTAGAATTTGATAAAGTGCAGGATTTAAATGCTCATTTGTTTTCAAGTTCCATAACATTTTAAATAATTCAAATAATTCTGAAGTTAAAACTTTAAATACAGCATCAACTACACCAATTGTATCAAATTGTTCTGAAGGATTATAAGGATTAATTATTTTATCAAAATTTTTATGATTATTATGATTTACAATGTATCCTTTTAAATTACCAGTTTGGTACAAATAAATGTAACCTTTATAAATATTAGAGACAGAACCAATGGCTTTAGAAAATTGATAAGAAAGATTTTGCAATTTTAATAAATAATGTTCATCATTAACAATTAATTTTGTTACAACACCTTCACTGATTAGATCAGATTGGATAGTTTTATTTTCTTCATCAAATTCTTCCATAGTAATTTGTTCTGGTAAAAAGATGTTTTTGAATTCAGGTAATTCATAATTCAATACTTCTTCTTGTGTTTCATTATCTCTAACAAATGCTAAACATAATTTTTTATAATTTTCACCAAAAATAGTTTCATATTTGATAATATTTTCTAAATTATGGTGTATTAATACAAAATAATAGCCTTTATTTTTATCTAATTGTGAACAAAAATTTTCAAAAGTTAATCCCTCATTATCAAGTACATCTAAAAACATATCTCTATGGGTTTTTTCATTCCATACAGATTCTGTTGAATCTAAACATCTTCTAGTTGAAAGATACCATTTATCATTATAATTAAATAATGACATTAAACTTCCTTCATAGCATCTAAAAAACGTTGGTTTATTAGAACTATTATTGATAAGTATTTGTTGTGCTTCTTTATTACAGACAGGATTTGTACATGTATAAGATACAACATTAAAATTAGTTGTTTCTATAACTAGAGATCTACAAACTTTTTCAAGCTTAGTTTTTATTGGCATATCATATTTATGATAAACAAGCAAAAGTTTTTCATCTTCATAATTTTTAGTCATAATAGAATGTTTATATAATTCAGTTTTAAGATCATCCACAGTTAGATTGGGATTTTTACTTTTTAAATCATTAATAAATGTGTTAAAATATATAATTGGGCTAGCCATAATTTATGTATTTATATCTCTTTATGTATTATTATTTCAATTTTTATGAAATAAATAAGTTAATATGTACTAAAAAATTTTATTATAAATTTAATTAAAAAAATCTAAATTATTATATAATGAATATTTTTTCATATTCTATAAAAAAATCAGATAGAGAAGAATTAGAACAAGAACTTGGTAAAAGATTGACTGATGTAGAATATAATTCTATTGTTAATAGTGTTAATAGTATTAAAGACAACTTAAATAAAATAGATTTAGCATCTATTTTATCACCAACTGAAACTGAAGCACCAATTTCAGGAGTAGGAAGTCAAAATTCAAGTCAAAAATCAAGTCAAAAATTAAGTCCAAATTCAAGTCAAAAATTAAGTCCAAATTCAAGTCAAAAATTAAGTCCAAATTCAAGTCAAAAATTAAGTCCAAATTCAAGTCCAAATTCAAGTCAAAAATTAAGTCCAAATTCAAGAGGTCCATATAATAGAAAAATACCTATAGCAGATACTGATGATAACCAATACACATATTTTAATGATGGACTTAATACACAAGAAGTATTAAATAATTCAAAAAGCTCTGTATTTGATAAAAGAACCCAAGATAATAAAAGTTTAACAAGACCTATAAGTATTAATAATAGATTTGTTAGTACAAAACAAAAATTTGAACAAAAATATTTAAAATATAAAAATAAATATTTAAGTCTTAAACAAAAAATGGAAAATTAAATAAAACTTTTCAATAAATTACTAATTTATCATATATTTTAGATCATATACCAAAATTATCCATATACTGCATATATATCAACTCAATAATACTTTCTTCTTCCAAATCTGTTTGCATAATATAATTTATTGTTAATTCAAGAATATATTTATATCTATTAAGACAATATTCATCACAAGAGTTACCAATACCAAACTCTATATCAAATTTATCATAATCATGATATTTTTCTTTATATTTTGATTGTATTTTTAATTTAATTTTTTTCATCATATTTTTAATTTTTGTTAATGGATAATAATTATCAAAATCTTTAAATCTTTCTTTATTTGATAATATATTTATAATTGAAAGGAAATAACCGTCACTTTCAATTCTAATAATATTAGTTTTACCTTCTATTATTTGTCTTGATGTAATTTTTAAATCAGAATCTGGTTGCTCTTGTCCAACATAATCAGGATAAAATATGTTTAAAAAAATATTTTCACCTTTTTCTTCACCATAATGTCCAGATATATAAACTTCTGTTGATCCATAAGGATCTTTATTTGTAATACCTGTATATGCAAATATATGAGCTAAATCAACAATTAAATATGGTAATTTTTGATTTTTAATTTCAGTAAAATTAAGTGGATCTTTTTGAAATAATATTGTTTTAATTCTTTTGTCAATATTTGTAATATTCAATAGATCTTTATTAATATTTTCTTCAATTGTTTTTTTTTCATTTTCATCCATACCAGCAAAAGTATCACTATGTATAATATTTATAATATTAAATGTTGATGGGATAGTGTTACATATTTTTGAACATAAAGTTTCATTCCAATATTTATACATATTATCTAAATATCCCCATTCAGCAATACCAGTTGTATAAATAGTATATTCTTTACTGACAATATTATTGGATGCACCGCCTTTAAGTTTATAATATTTATTTTTATATTTTAAATATTTTCTTTTATAATAATTATTCATTATAAAAGAAAAGAAAATAAAATAAATATATTAAAAATTACCAATACCTACAATTTTTAAAATACCATCATCTTTTCTGCAAATTAATATTTTACTATTATTTTCAATACATGCAGGTTTTAATAAGGAAAATATAAAATTTTCCTTATTTACTTTTGCTAATCTACTTTCAACTGATACATTACCAATTTGTAAAAATACAGTGTCTCCATTTTTTGGATCCCATTTACCGTCAAAATCATCAAGTTTTTTATATTTTAATTTTATTTCACTATAAACATCTGGCAATGTATTTGGTTTACCCATTACACTACCACTTAACATATCATTTTTACAATAATATGGATCAATTTCTGTTCCTATACCAATCAAACCTCCAGGTATAACTTTCTCAATAATATTACCATCTGTTTCAAGTGATTTTATTTTTGTAATAATTGACTGACATATAAATTTACCATCCTTACCTTTAGATATAATTCCAGGTTTAATTTCAACAGTATCATCTATATTAAGTTCACCACTTATTAAACTTCCACCAATAACACCACCTTTAACATCATCCCAATTAGTACCAGGTTTATTTATATCAAATGATCTTGTTATTCTAAAAAAGGATTCCTTTTTAGAAGTATTTTCTTGAGGTGAAAAAACATCCATCATTGCTTTTAATAAGTAATTTAAACCTAATTTTTTATTAAAGGATGTTGGAATAATTATATATGGTTTAATTTCTAATTCAGTTAATAATTCATCGAGTTCTTTTTTTCTTTCAATAGCAACTTCCTTTGAAATTAAATCTAATTTATTAAAACATATAATTAATTTATCTATATTTGCCATTTTTGATGCAATTAAATGTTGTCTTAGTTGTGGTTTTTTATTTATTGGTTCTGCCGCAGAAATAACAACAACTGAACCTTTCATTAAACTTAATGATCCCATCATTGTTAAAATTAATTCTGCGTGACCAGGACAATCAACAAAAGAAATATGATTTGCTAATATACAATTTGAATTACAAAATCTGCATAAAAAATCATTTTTTTCTGAAGATGATGAATCGTACTCTTCACAAGAATCACAATACCATATTTTTAAATTTGCATAACCAGGTTTTATTGTAATATTTCTTTGTTTTTCTGAACTATGTTTTTGTGTTTTTATACCAGTTAACTGATAAATCATTGTAGACTTACCATCGGATACACTACCAAGTGTACCAATATTTATATTAGGTTGATAATTCAAATTCATAATATTATTGATTACACATATTTAAATAATAAATTCAATTTTTATTACTTAAAAAGGAATAAAAATTAGATAAGTATAAAATGAATTCAATTTTTATTACTTAAAAAGGAATAAAAATTAGATGAGTATAAAATGAATTCAATTTTTATTACTTAAAAAGGAATAAAAATTAGATGAGTATAAAATGAATTCAATTTTTATTACTTAAAAAGGAATAAAAATTAGATGAGTATAAAATTAGATGAGTGTAAAATGAATTCATTTTTATTATTTTGATATCAATAAAAAATAATAGATATAATAAAACTAATAATAGATATAATAAAACGAATAATAAATAATAAAATAAATTCTAATTTAAATTATAATATTATTATGGAAAATAATAATGATATTTTAAATTTTATATTAGATGACGATGATAGTAATATTGATAATTTAACACAAGAATTGATAGAAGTAGATAAAAAAGAAGATACAAATCTTGTTAATAAATTACATGATTTAGTCGAAGAAAAAAAAGAAATTATAATAGAAATTAAAATAGATTCAATAGAAGATGAAAATGAGCTAGATTTTATTGATGATGATTTTGAATATATTGATGAAGACGAAAATGAAGATGATGAATCAGATAAGGAATAAATAATTGGTTTAATGTAAAAATTAATAAATTATATATTAAATATATATGAATGAAAATATTTCAAATATATTAAAAAAATTTATATTAAAATCATTATTTAAAATAAAAAATATAAAAAAAAACAAAATTGAATTTGAAATATTAAAATCTTTTTTTAATAAACAAGTATTAAATTTAATAGAATTAAACAATATAAATTATTTTAAAGAATCAAATACCCATTATATAAATATATTAAAAATTTTTGAAAATCTTAAACATTCATTTGATTTGAATGATATTACATCAAAAACATTTAAAATAATAAAATTAAAAAAAGATTTAATATTTTATTCTAATTTATTATCAGTAAAAAGAATAAAAAATAACTTATTTTTTATAGATTGTCTATATGAAAATTATTTTACTAAGAATGATCTAGAGGTTATAAAATTTATTAATGATTTTGTAAGAATAACATCCATTTGGATAAATAATATTCACTCAGAAGAAAGTGAAGATGAATATAAAAATAGAAAAAATAAAATAATACTAATACCAAACAATAATACATTTAATAACAGTAATGATTTTTTTAAAACTATGTTTATAAATTCAATAATTAATCAACAAGAAAATGTTCAAGAAACATTTATTGATAATGATTATGAACAAAATAATATTATAAATTTATTTACAAAAAATGAAATAAAAAAAGAATTAGGAGATAAAAATATACTTTTACAAAAAAATAAAAAAGCTAATAATTTAATTGAAAGTAAAGTAGGTATAACTATATATGTTAAATTAGGTGAAACTATAATTGTTTTCCAAGGCATATTTATTGATGATTTATTCAATTTAAGTTTAAATTATAAATTTATTAAAAATATATTAGCAAATCATAATGATTATTTATTAAGAGATTTAACAAATATACCAACACAATTTAAATATAATTATTTTGAAGTTTTCAATTTAAGAGATAAAATAATTTTAGAACCAAAAGAAATAATGAATGAAATCAAAAAGAAATATAATGACTTTAAAAATATTCAAGGAAAACCAATAATGTTATTAATAAATGAATTTATACTTGGATCTAAATATCGAAAGATAGATATGTTAACATTATTTTTAATAAGTAATGACGAAGATCAAAAGTTAGCATATATTTTATTTGATATTTTTAAAATGAAGGATAAAAAAAATATTGCAATTGAAATTTATAATTCTTTACATCATTCAATAAGAAAAAGATTAGATATTGCAAAAATAAAATCAGAAACAGAAGAGAAAGAATTATTAGAGATATCAGAATCAGACATATCTTATGAAAAAAAGATACAATTATTAAATTCTGATAAATCTACAAAAGTAAAAGCTATTGAAAAATTAAAATTAATTAAAAATAATATACAAGGTGATTCAAAAGCACAAGCTTGGTTAGATGGTTTATTAAAAATACCATTTAATCAATATAATGAAAATGAAATTATGACTTTTAAAAAAAAATTTATTGATAAACTACCAGTAAAAATATATTCAGATTATGAAATAGATACTTTTTTTAAAAATAATAGTTCTGATTTATTAAATGAATGGACTAATTTTAAAAATACCAAAAAAAAATATTTAAAAGAAGTAAGAAAAATATTAGATGATTCAGTTTACGGTCATAAAGAAGCTAAAAAACAATTAGAAAGAATTTTTGCACAATGGATTAATGGAGAAGAAAAAGGTGCAGTACTTGGTTTATTAGGACCTCCAGGTACAGGTAAAACTTCATTAGCAAAAAATGGACTATCTAAATGTTTAAAAGATAAAAATGGGAAACCCAGACCATTTTCATTTTTAGCAATAGGTGGAGCTGTAAATGGATCAACATTAATAGGTCATAATTATACATATGTAGGTTCAACTTGGGGTAAAATTGTTGATATTTTAATAACAACAAAGTGTATGAATCCTATTATTTTTATTGATGAATTAGATAAAGTATCAACAACTGAAAATGGTAAAGAAATAATATCAATATTAACACATCTAACTGATGCAACACAAAATGATGATTTTGAAGATAAATTTTTTTCTGGTGTTAAATTAGATTTATCAAGAGTATTAATTGTTTTTTCATTTAACGATGTTGATTTAATTGATCCAATATTAAAAGATAGAATAACTATAATTGAAACAAAACCATTGAGTATTTTTGAAAAAATAGAAATAGTCAATAATTATATGTTACCAGAAGTTTGTAGAGATGTAGGTTTTTCAACAAATGAAATAATTTTTAATGAAAGTATAATCAAATATATAATTGAAACATATACATTGGAAGCAGGAGTAAGAAAATTAAAAGAAAAAATAGTTGAACTAATAAGAGAAATTAATTTACAAAGATTTTATGATGATACAATTATTTTCCCTTTTATTATAAAAAAAGAATTTTGTGAAAAAATATTTGAATTAAAACCAAAAATAAAAATAAAAAAAATTATTGATAAGGCAACAATTGGAGTTGTAAATGGTCTATATGCAAATTCAGCAGGATTAGGAGGAATTACTACAATACAAGCAATTAAATTCCCTTCTGAAAAATCATTAGAATTGAATTTAACAGGTTCATTAGGTGATGTAATGAAAGAATCAATACAATATTCTTTAAAAATAGCACTCAATTTATTATCACAAAATATAAAAGATGAAATAAAAAAAAATCCGTTTGGTATTCATTTACATTGTCCTGAAGGTTCTGTAAAAAAAGATGGACCTAGTGCAGGTGCTGCAATTACATTAGCATTATATTCTCTATTATCAGATATACCAGTTAATAATAAAATTGCATTAACTGGAGAAATTGATTTACTTGGTAATATTACTGCAATTGGTGGTTTAAAATATAAACTTAATGGTGCAAAAAAAGCAGGAGTCAATATTGCTTTATATCCAGAAGAAAACCAAGAAGATGTTGATATATTATTAAAAGAAGAATTAGAATTAATTGATGATAATTTTAAAATATATTCAGTATCAAATATAAAAGAAGTATTAAATTATTCTTTAGTTTATTAAATATTATTTTTGTTTATTAAATATAAATAATATAATCTATATTTAATGAAATATACAGCTATAATTATTGAGCCTAGGATTCATAATGCATTACAATTTGTTTTAAATAATTTTTTTACTAATTTAGATAATGATTGGTCATTTATAATATTTTATGGTAACAAAAATAAAGATTGTTTATATAAAATTATTAAAGAAAATTTTTTACATATGATAGATAGAATTAAATTAATTAATTTACAAATAGATAATTTATCAATAATACAATATTGTTTTTTATTATATGATGAGAAATTCTATGATTTAATTAATACTGAATATTTTTTAATATTTCAAACAGATACAATAATTAGGAAAAGATTTAAGTATTTCATTAATTCATTTTTAATCTTTGACTATGTTGGTGCACCATGGTTAGATCCATTTAAAACATTTAATAAACATGATGCAAACAATGTTGGTAATGGCGGGTTATCATTACGAAAGAAAAGTAAAATGTTGGAAATAATAAAAAAAAACTTTTATTTTGATAATTGTAAACATTTACCTGAAGATTATTTTTTTACTCGTAAATATGATAATATTAAATTAAATGTCCCAAAAATTGAATATGCAAAATTTTTTTCCGTAGAATCAATATATAATTCAGAATCATTTGGTGTTCATAAACCATGGTTTCATTTGTCTAAAGAAGATTATGAAAGTTTAATAGAGATTTCTCCCGAAGTCCATGAACTTAAATTATTAAATGATGAATATAATAAAAATAATAAAAAAGAATATAATTCAAATAGATTAAGTTTTAATTTTATTGAAGAAAAATTAAATAAAGATTTAATTAATTAAATATTAATGAATACATCAATAAGTTTTTATACTACAAATAAAAAATCAATAAATGATAATGTTTCATCATTGCATATTAAAACACCTTGGGTTGAAAAATATAGACCGAAAACTTCTGAAGATATTTTACTAGATCCTTTTATAAAAGAAAAAATTGATAATATTGTTAAAAATAAATCAATACCAAACATGATAATAACTGGTGAACCTGGTACTGGTAAAACCTCGACAATAATTTGTTTAGCAAAACAAATATATGGTGAGAAAAATATAAATGAAAGTGTTTTAGAATTAAATGCATCAGATGATAGAGGTTTATCTATTATTAATAATACTATTTTACCTTTTTGTAAAAAAAAAATAAATAAAAATTTACATAAACTAGTTATTTTAGATGAAGCTGACTCTATAACAACAAAAGCTCAAAATTTACTATCAAATATAATTGCTGAATATAGGAAAAATACAAGATTTGTTTTTATATGTAATGATTGCTCGCAAATAACAGAATCTATTCAATCCAGGTGTATGATTATTAAATATGGTAGATTAAGTAAAGAAAATTTATTTAATAAAATAAAATCTATTTGTGAAATTGAAAAAGTTGAATATATTGATGATGCTATAAATGAACTATTATTTTTATCTGATTATGATATTAGACAAATAATAAATAATTTAGAATGTATTTATCATTCTTATAAAAAATTAACAATCGAAAATATAAATAAGATTGTTGACCAACCAAAACCAATTTATATTGAAAAAATACTTTTAAATTGTATTAACGGTAATTTATTTGAATCAATTAATACAATTAAAGATCTATACTATAAAGGATATACACCAAATGATATTTTACTTACTTTTATGAAATGTTTAATAGAAAAAAAAATAGTAAATTTAAATGATGAAACTATTTTAAAAATATACGAAATAATTAGTTTAAGTTATATTAGAGTAAATGGTGGTAATGATACTTTATTACAATTAATTGGATGTATATCAAAAATTTATTTATATTTAGGCTAATTTATTGTATAAAGGTAGTGAATATAATAAAAACTCATTTGAAAAAGCATCAATATTATCACTACCACAAACACCATATGCTCTTAGATAATTTTTAAGTAACTATTATTTGGTTAAATATTAAACAGATAATTCATTTTTATATTTTTCCATAATAAATTCTAAGTTTTTAGTTATACCTAATATTTTTAGTTTATTTACCAAATCTTTTTCATTTTTATTATTTTTAAGTAAATCATTATTATTATAAATATTAATAAGACCTTTACTAATATTACTTTTAAATAAAACTTGATTATTAATTAATTCTTCAATTAAATCTAAAATACATTTATAATTATTTGTTAAATACATATTTAGCATTACTTCACAAAAATTATTTTTTTCAGGAATTTCTTGACATTTTGATTCAATAAAAGATTTTATTATAATATAGTTATCATTAATAAGATAATCATTTAATAATTCAACAACATTATCATCAAATGATGAATTATTTGTTTTCTTTTTTTTAAAAATTAACTTACTTTTTTTAATAGGTTCAGTTTCATATGGTGATATAATATTTTGTAAAAGAATTTTATCACGAATTTCAATATCATTTTGTTTATTTAATAAATTTTTTATTATTAAAACAGTTTCTGATTCTAATTGAACATCTTTAAACCAATAATAAATATCTGATAAATAATTATTTTGGGTTAAAATTTTATTATTAACATATTGTTCAATGTTATTATCAAAAAAATCCATAGCAATCATTTCTCTTATTAGTTTTAAATTATTAATACGATTATCTTCATTATTATCATCTAAATAATCATTATTATTTATATTAAAATAATCAGACATAAATTTATTTTCAACTAATTCAACAAAATAACTAATATCATAATTTAATAATTTATTATAAGTACATGCAATATTAAGCAAAAATGTAAGATATATTTTAACAAAATTTATTTCAGATAATATTTTTAAATAAATTGTTTTAAGAAATTCATTATATTCTTCAATTGAATTAATTTTAATATTCTGTATAAATTCTAAAATTAAATTATTGACATTGTTTTGTGATAATTTATTTAAAATAAGTTTAACTTTATTTGATATTTTGTCTTTTACTATTTTAACTTTACTATTTTTTTGTATAATACTATTTTTTTTATATGATGAAAATTTTTTTGATTTTTTATTATCATTATTATCAAAAGAATCTAAAATAAAATTAATGGTATTTAAATCTAGTTCTTTATTTTGAGAACTATCTTTAAGATTATAAAAGTTTTTGATACTAATTTCCATATGATTAAATACAAATCTATTTTTTAAATTAAATTCTTAAAAAAAAATCTACTTAAATTATAATGTGTAATCCATATTATAATTCTATTATAATATTATATATTGGTATTTTATTTACTTATATAGTTCATAAAAATCCAAAGGTAATATATCGTTTAACTAATAAAAATTAATTTAATTCAAATGTATAAAAATTTTTATTATTATCATATACTTTTGATTCAATATCTTTTGTGTATTGTAAAATTTTTGTTTTATAAATATCATTATTTAATGGATCATTTATTAAAGAAATAAAATTATTTAGCTCTCTAGGTTTTATATTTTTATTTTTTAATAAACTATAAAAACATATTTTATTTTTAAACCAATTATTTCTCGATTTTTCAGCATTAATTATTTCTTGTTCAAACATTTGATCAATAACTGAATATGCTGATTTTAAAATTATAATTTGATTTAATGCTTTGTTTTTACAAGAATATAATTCATTTATTTTACTAGTAATAATTTGATGTTCTGATTCTAATTTATGTATAATATTAACATCTGATTTATTATAATATGCTATTTTGCATGCTATTCTTTGTTTAATATTATCAAGCCAAATAATTTCATTTTTAACATCTAAAAGTAATGTTACAGCTCTTTTTTTATGATCTTCTATTTTTTTTATAATTGCAAAAATATTTGTATTATAAATTGTTGAATATCTGTTTCTAACTGTTCTAGGAATTGGAAACTGATTAGTTTCTTTTATTTCTGCTATATTTTTTTCAACTTCAATTAATTTATCATTAACTTCTTTTTGTATTTTGATTATTATATCATTATATTTATCAGGCTCATCTGATATATTATCAGGAATATATTTATTATCAAATAGTTCTATGTCTGGATCTCTAAATAAAAATAAAGTCCCAGATTTAAATTCAACGGTACTTTGTAATTTATCATAACGATGAGCTGCTATTTTATGTGCTTCAGATTTTGCATCCAATTTAAAATAATTAACTAAAGCCAAAAGGAAAGCAATTGAACCATTTACCCCGGCAATCAATATATTACCCCAAGAATAATTATTTATAAATGAAGCTAAAACTGTTGCAATTGTAGATAATAATATTGAAGGTCCCATTAAACAATTTAAGAAAAAATCACAATAATCTCTCGATTCAATATAGATTATTTTTTGACCTTTCAAATAACTAGCAAGTATATCTAATGCATTTGAATATTTATCATTTATATTGAAATAATCACGATCAATAATTTTTTCAACTTGACTATATTTTAAGTACTGTGGATCAGTAATTTTTTCATTTATTTCAACAATTTTAGTGTAATCAATTTTTTTTGTTATTATTTCAATAGTATTTTTTAAATCAAAAAACATTTTTTGCATTTCATCTTGTTTTTCTATATTTTTATTAAATTTTTTTAATATTGAATCTAAATTTTCATTTTCATCATCAGAAAAATTATCATAAACTGGTTCTTTTTTATTATTATTCATATTATAATAATAAAAATTAGTTTTTTATATATTTTGATAATTCAATAAATCTATATATTTTACTTTTATTTTTTAATAATATATTTTTGATACTTTCTTTAGTTTGTGTTGATTTTATAAAACATAAATTTATAAATGTTTTTAAGTTTTCAATATTTTCTTCAATAAACAAATCTTTTTTATCTATTGTTAATGTATTTACAAAATTAAATAATTGTTCAATATTTGATAGATTATATATGTCTGTTATTTCTTCATTTTCAATTATAATTTTACATATTAATATAATTTTTAATAATTCATTTTTTTTTATTTTACCAATGATATTTGATAAAAATATTGTATTTTTTTTTATTTTTTTTAATAATACAGTATTTGTTGATTCATATAATATATCAAGTAAATTATAATAATCTAAATCATTTACTTTATTATTATCAAGTATACATAATAAGAATAATTTTAAATAATTGTAATTTGATGGATAGGTTTTTTCAATAGCATTTGAATAATATATTTCACCTGATGGATAAATTGTATTTATTGTTTTTTTTTTTTTTTTTGCATAATTTATTATTTTATTAGCTTGTGAATTAGTGACTAAAATTATATGGGTTAATATATGATTTTCATCAAAAAATTCAATAAATAATTCACAATTAAAATTTAGAGTTAAATCATTATCTAAAAATAAATTAGTTCCTGGAACAAAAATTATACTAACTAAATTATAAAACTCATATCTTGAAATAATAACTTGATCATTATATCTATTTATTCTTACACTAGATTCTTCATTTCCTACATCAAATCCATGACTTTTTGTTGCTACTCCAAAACCATATTTTTGTTTATCTTCTTCAGTAATTGATGTAATTGGATATATATTTATGATAGTTTTTATTTTTGGTTTTGGTTTAAAATTATTAATAGTATCTTGATCACTAATAAATATTTTATTAAAATACTCTTCAATGTTTATTGCAAATTTACCATAAAAACAATTGGAATTATAATCATACAAATTATGTGATTGTTCTTGTTCTTGTTCTTGTTCTTGTTCTTGTTCTTGTTCTTGTTCTTGTTCTTGTTCTTGTTCTTGTTCTTGATTAGTATTTTCAACAGTAGTATTATCACTTAATTTTCTTTTAATATTTTTTTTTAATAATTCTTCAATTAAATCATTTAAATTTTTTTCATCAATATAATTTTTAACATTATTAACTTCTTCTATAAAATGTGATTCTTTATTTTGTGCAATATCTTTAATAGATTCTATTGGTGGTAAAACATTATTTTGTGAATATATATTTTTTTTTAAATAACTAAATTTTTTATTATCTAATTCTTCAATTTTATATTCTGTTTTATTTTCAAAATATGTTCTGTATAATGTTAATATTACTTGTTTATAAAATAATATTTCTTGATTATTTTTATATATATATTCATTATATATTAAAAAATGTATAAGACTATAATTCATTTGTGTTAATGTCTTATTAAAATTATTATTATAACAAAAATTTACATACTGACCATTGTTAATATTTCTTAATCTAAAAATACCTTGTGCTATATCTCTATATCTATTAAAATGTGATACTGTTATTAATCCTTTTGCATTTAGATATATTTTCATATCAATACCAGTTATATGGGTTTGATCGTAATAATAAAATCTTTCGTTAAGCGGTAAATTTAAATTTTCATATTGTATAAGGGTATGGTTTCTTAATAATCCTAGTTTGTTATGGTTTTCATCTATAAATACAATACATTTAATTTGTGATTCTAAATTGTTTAAAATTATTTTAGATGTTGATAAACTAGTATTATTTATAAAATATGACCCTACATCAATTAAACAATGATAATCATTTTTTAATTCTCTTATTACATCATTAATATCATTAATTATTATTAATTTTGATTCATTATTATAACCAATTATGCTTGCAATTATTTCACCATCTCCATGTTTTTGTTTTATTATATTTTTAATTTCATATTTACTATTATATTCAATTGGTATATTAACAAAAGGAGTTCCTGTAAAACCTATTCTGTATTTTGAAAATGATGATTTTATTATATCAATGAATGATATATTATTATATGTTGTAATTACTCTAATTACTTTATTTAAAAGTACATCTAATAAATAATTTTTTATTGGAAAATTTTTAACTAATATTAATATTTGTTCATCTGTAAATTCATTTATATTAATTCGTGATATTAATATGGGCATATCTTGTGATAAAATACCACTACATAATTTATTATACAATATACGTCCTTGATTTTTTTCAATAGGTTTATATTGATCCTGTAAATATATTTTTACGATGTAATTTAAATATATTTGTAAATCTATATTTCTAATTCTTCTTTTTGTATTTTCATAATAACAAATTACTGTAAGAGCTATTGTAAATAAATGATCAGAAAATTCAGATGTTTGACTTGGTGTTTCATTTGAAATAAAAGGAACTGCAATAAAATATTTATTTATTTTTGATAGTGATTTTTTTTTATTGCCGTTTTCTTTGTCATATAATATATCAGTATTATTTGTATCATTATATTTAAGACCAAAATGTCTTCTATGAAGTTGCTTTAAAATATTAGGTAAAATTTTATAAAACTCTAGTATAAAATTAAGAATATTTAAATCAATATTTGTAATATTAAAATCGATATTTGTAATATCAAAATTATTATTTATAATTTTTGTAAATGAATCAACATAATTTACATCAAATAATGTTTTAATTATATCTTTATAGTATTGTAAGATTAATTCTTCTGGTCTTTTATCAAAAATAATATTTTCATTAATTAAATGTGGTGTTAAATTAAATCCAAATTTATCTTTTAATTGTGTTCTTAAATTTTCCTTTTCATGATTAAAATATAAATCGTAGATAACTGAATGTATAAATTCAAAAATTTTAGAATTATTTAAAGATACTGGTTTTACGTTTATTATATTTAATTGACTTTTTAAAGGATCAGAAATTTCATCAATTTCATCATAAATATAATAACATTTTTTAAAATAGTTAGTTAGTTTTATATTTTTATAATTTATTATTTTAATGTATTTTAATAAATAATCTGAAATAATAATGATTTTATTTTTATCAATATTTACTAATTTATCACTATTTACTAATTCAATTTGTGAATCATTATCAATATATTCTAATAAATTTTCATCAATATAATAAAAAATATTATTAAATATTTTTAAAGATTGTTTTATTAATGATTCAGGCATAACATGAATAATATGTTTATGTTTTGGTTCTTTTTTGTTATACAATAAATTTATTGTTAATACTGGAGCAATAACAGAACTTTTACCTTGTCCCATTAGTAGTTGATGTATATTTGGTGATTGTTCACTGTTTTCAAGTAAAATATCATCATATAGTTTATTAATGAATTCAATTTGGTTTTGTCTAATATGATTTTGAAATAAAAATTCAAAAATAATTAAAGCACTATTATGTTCATTAACTGTATATATTGGAATTAAATTAATAATATCAATTATTTTTGTATAATCACTTTCATCAGAAAGATTTAATATATTTATTAATTTATTTATAGATAATGTTAAAAACATATACTCATAGTTATTTTTATTAATAACAAAATCTTTATAGAATAATTTAAAGTTTTTATTTATTATTTCTGTTGTATTAATATTATCTAATATTAACAAAAAATTACTTAATTTATTAATTACAATATTTTTAAAATTAAGACGTGTTTCTTTTGATGTTTCTTTAATAACTTTTGATGTTCTTATAAAATCATGATAATCGTCAATAGTTTCATTTATATCATTTATATAATTATGATTATCAAATTTATCTAGAAATAATGATTTTTTAATATCAAAGTTATAAATATTTTTAGATACGTCTGTATATGTAATATAATTTAATAAATCACTAATTATGTATTGATTATCTATTTTTATTAAATCATTATTGTATATTATATTAGGCATGGTATATATTTTTTTAATACTTTGATCAATTAATGCTTGATTATTTTTGTATGAATTAATACAATCTAAATAAATTTTGGAAGTCTTATTTTTATTATCAGTTATTAATAAATTGTAAATTTTTAGGTTTTTTTCATCTGAATAATTTTTTTGTGAGTTCTCTACTTTATTTTCTATATTTGTATTATATGTATATGGTAAATTTAAAATTTCATAATTTGTATTTTTAATAAAAAGAAATCCAAAAAAATAATAAAAATCCAATAAATTTCTAGTTAATTCTGAGGAGTTTGGGTTTTGAACAAGTAAATTATTACAAAATATTTTTATTCTGTCATAATTTTTCATTATATTTAAATAAAAATAATTACCGTATATTGTATTATGTAAATCATATGTTAATGTTAAAGAATCATATGTTAATGTTTTTTTTTTTGAAGAATGATTATTAAATTGAGTGTTTTGATAAATATTTTCAAGAATAATTTGAGCCTCAGTAAACTTATATGCTTCTAATTGATATTTTAATAATGATCTTAATAATTCATTATTATTTTCATTAAATATACCATTAATGTTTATTTTTATTAATTCTAATTTTGTATTATTTTTATTCATGACAAAAATACTGTAATTATTATTATCCTTAGTCAATAATGTTTTTGTATTATATATATATCTATTTATAAAATAATATGATGGTGATGTTACTATTGAAATATTTTCATTATATGTTAATTCATCACTTAGTAAATTATATATAAAATAAATTTTTAAATTAGGACATAAAAATTTATAAGTCATTGTTTCAATTTGTATTGGTATTATTTCATTAAAAGAATTAGTAATATATGATTTTTTCGGATAATCATATTTATATTCAACATCATTTATATTTAAATTACATAAATTTAAAAGTTTTGTATAAATATTTAAAATATCATAATTATTTATGAGTTCATTTAAACATAATATTTTTTTTTCGTCTATTGTCATATAGACAGAATTAACTGATAATATAACCTTTATTAATCCAAATTCACATTCAGATATATGAGTATTATCTTTTTCCTTAAAATCTAAATCATTAATATAAGAATAATCAGTAACATAAAACAATTGTAAAAAACTATTATTATCATTTTTAAATATTGATTTAATCGTAATTTCTAAATCTTTACGACCATTCATTTCAACAGATAATAAATGATAATATTCATAATATAAGAATGATTTATCAAATGTTAATATAATATCATTTATTTTAACATCAATCTTATATTCACCATCAATCTTATATTCACCATTAATCTTATCTTCACCATCAATTTTATTATTATCGTAAACAATTTTATTTATATTTTCAGAATCAATAAATATATATTTTTTTAGTTTTGTAACATAATCACAATTATTAGAATCATCAAAATTATCATAATTATTATTTTTAGGTTTTTTATAAATAATAATTTTATTATATGTTTCATTATTTTTTATATAATTATCATTCTTATTCTTATTACTTATATAATCAAATAAATGTACTAATATTATATCACATAATTCATAATTATGATCTTTGCTAAATAAATTAAATTTAATAATTTTATCAATTTCTTCTATTAAATAATCTTCTTTTAATTCATAATTAAAATCATTAAAAAAATTAAGATAAAATTTGATTAAAACATCATTTTTTTTAAATGTTTCAAGTATTTTATTAAAACTAATTTCTGTGGTTTGTTTATTTATTTGGATATTGTATGTTTTATAAATATTTAAAATATTTATGATAATAAAATATATTTCTTTATATTCAGTCTTTTTAAAAATATTTTCATTAATTCCATTACAAATATAATTTATTATTTTTTCAAAATATGAATTGTTAAAAATTTCTTTATCTTGTTTATAAATATTTTCAATTTTATTGTCATACATAAAAATAACCTTATCATCTACATCAATTTCAATTGTATTTTTTATTGCATAAAACATTGGTGTATCATTAAAAAAAATTTTTTTTTTATAAAAAAAATTATCAATTAATAAAACAATATTATTTACGTCTATTCCAATATTTTTATCATATTTTTTTTTTAAAGTAAAATCAAGATTTTTTAATTTATTAAAATAATTACTATCTTTATTATATAAATTGTCTGTATGATTAATTTCATCTATACTTAGTTTATTAACTAAAAAATTTAACTTGACAACTAACCATTTTAATGTTGGATTTTGAGTAGCTGATAAAAAATTAAGATCTTCTTCAAATAATTCAAAAGAATTAAGATTTTTTTCAAATAATTTAAAAAAATCGGTTGCACTATTAATTTCATTAAAATCATTTTTTAAAATGTTACTGAAATTAAATAAATTTATATTTCCATTAAAATATGGTGTTATATTTTCACGTGTGACGTTATTTATTTCTTTTCTTATATTTTCACTAAAGTGAGATGTATTAATTACATGCTCCTTGGAATATTCAAAAAAATATCTTGTCGGTACATGGTTTGACCTCTCAAAAACAGGTATATCATTATTTTTTGAAATGTCAACATTTTTACATGGCAAACAACATTCGCTATCATAATTTAGTTTTGTTTCTACATTTTCATATAAAAAATAACTACTATTATCTGTAAAAATTTCTTTTAAATTATTAGTATCTTTATGATTTATTATAATAAAGTTTTTTAAAAAGTTATTTATTATTTTAGGATCTTTTATTTTTTCAAATTTATTTTCAGGTGTTATATAATCATAAATTTTACCAACAATTATAATTATTTTATATAAAAATAAACTAAAAAAAGTTTTGTATGATTTATCTTCTAAAAAATCACTATTATATCTAAAATCATCAATATCATATCCAAAATCACTATATACTGGACCTTTTCTCTCTAGAGATTTTGTACAATAAACATTAAGTGAATCATAAATTTTTGCAATATTATAAATATTTTTTATTAATAATTTCATATCTATTGAATCATTAAAAACTGATAAATTTAAATTATTATAAATTTCATCAATAATATAATATAATTGATATTGTCTATATCTTATTAAAATTATATTTGCTGTATTTTCTGCTAATGTTTTTACATTCACAATATATTCATTTATTAGCTCTATTTTTTTATTAAAGTTTTCATAACTATCAATTTTTAATGATTTTATTTTATTTAATAACTTGTCAAGTTTATCATTATATATTTTTTGAGTTTCTTTATTAATTTTTAGTTCTTCATTTAAAAAATTTAAATCAAATGTTGTGTTTAATATATTTTTATGCATTTTTGATATTTTTGTACATTTTTCATCATTAATTTTATAATTATAATTTTGAATTTTTGTTGCATTTTTGATTTCATTTACATAATAATTACGTAAAATAACTAAGAATTTTTTATTGTCTTTATCATACAACTCTCCTAAATATGTTTTTTCTCGATTTTGTATTAATAACATAAATGTTTCATCAAGTTTATTAAATAAATTATAATCAATTGTTGGATGATTATTTGTGGTTTTAGCATCAATTACATTATATTTAAAATATTTTAAAAATAAATTTAATATGTATCTTTTGATATTGTTATAAATATTATAATATTTATCAAGTAGTTTTATATCTTTATTTTCTTCATTAAGAATAATTCCTAATACACTAAATGATGATATAACTGTACAATTACCCATAACTTGTAATTTTAAATTAATAGATTTATAAAAATAAGGTGAATTTTTTAAATATTTTGGTTTTTCATCATCAAATAATATTTTACATACAATATTATAAAAATATTCTAAACTCATAAATTGATTTGCTGAAATAATCAATGTATATAATTTTAAAATGTGTTCTTTATTTACTTTAAAACACATTATACCATCATTATTAATATTATCTTCATCAATATTTTGATAATTTGCACCTGCTCCAGAATTTATTATATAAAACTCAAACAAATTTTCATCAATTTTTTTAAAATAAGTACCTATTGCGTGATATCCAATTTTATTTTTATCTTTTAAAAGAACTGTTAATGGATACATAAATTCATGATAATTAAATAAATCAATTTCATTTTCAATTATTTTTCTATATTCAACCAAAATATTATCTTTTATTTTTATTTTATTCCAATAACCATCTTTTATTTTTTCTTCTAATTTATGAGTTTTAATATATCCTAAACCATTATTATCTATTTTAATATTAAAAGTATTTTCTATAGATTCATAATTATCAATTAAAGCAGTAAAACGCTTAATAATTTTTGTTGAATCCTTTTCTAATTGTTCCTCTACTATATTAAGAACTAAAGGATTTTCTAATAATTTTTCTTTTATATTTTTAATACACACAGATGTTACATCACCACCAAAATCTTCCATAGGATAGTTATCAAATACAAAGTTTGAATATAAATTTACTTTAAATAAATCTTCAGTTGGTTCATTAAATTTTTTAATAAATTCCTTTGGAAAATGTGATTCTGAAATTTGAGCTCGAAAAAAAGATTGATTACCTTTTTCAGAAGAAAGAGGAATACCAAATTCAGACCCTCCATTTTTTATATTATTTTTATTCATTATATAACTTAAAAATATTTTTTTTTATTATATAAATTAACTTGTTACATTTTTAGAATTAGTATATTTCCTTCATTTGTATATTTATTTTTTATTAAATATTCAGTACATTTACTAAAATTATCAAAAGGAGTAATAGCACAAATTTTGCCTTCATTTAAAATTGTTAAAATTATTGGATTAAAATTAATATATTTTAAATCACAAAAATATAATTGCATTGTACCATCTTGTATAAATTTATCTTTTTTATAAATGATAGATAAAGGTAAATATATAATATTATCATTTTCTCTTGATGGAATAAATATTATATTTGTATCATATAATGTTTCATCATAATCAAAAATATCTTTTTTATAAACTAGTATTTTTTCATTTGTATTCATATTGTAATCATATAATGTTGTTGGAGTTAAATATGTTTTAAACTTTATATTCAAAATATTAGTTTCAAATATATTATTTATTCCAAAATCAATTGTATAAAGATATTTTATTTTTTGTAAGTGATGCATAAAATTATTATATTCTGATAAATTATATAATTCTTTAACATAATTATTAGTTTTTATGATCGTATTATTTTTAAAATTATAAATGTTTATAAATTTATTTTCTGAAATAGTTGTTGTAAAAACTAAAAATTCACTAAATAATTTAAACTTATTAATTTTTACATAATTATTATGTGGTATTAAAGGTTCCCAATCATTAATTTCACTATTAAATTTTACTATTTTATAATTTTGTGCCTCTTCATTTGTTAAAAGATAAAATGTACCTTGATAATGTTCAACATAATATTTTACACCATTATTAAGTTTTTTTATTGCTATTGTTTTATTTGTATTATTATTATGGTCAATATATAATGAATAATTTGAATTATCATTACTTGATGTAATAATAATATATTTTTTATCACTTGATAAAGAACAAATTATATTGTAATCTTTATTAAATTCTGTAAATATTAGTGTGTTTTGACAATTTCTTAAATCATATAACCATATTTTATTTAATTTATTGTCAGAATAATAAATAAGGTAATTATTAGCCCAAACATAAGATGAACAGTAATGTTTAAGTATACAATTATTAATATTTGTTTTTTTATCTATATCATAAATAGTAAATTCATTTATTTCATTTATATAACTAATAAATTTATCATCTGGTGAAATTTGAATATTTGTTTTAAAACTACAATTATTTATTAATACTTCTTCTTCTTGTGTATCAATATTTAAACGATAAAATATTTGTAATCTATAAAAATACTTATATTGTGAATTAATTGAATTTACAAATTTATAGTTATCTTTAATATTTTTTTTATTTGGTATAGGAATATGCATAATAATTACATAGTCTAATTATTATTAATATTTTCATTTTTTTTTAATTTAATAGTTTTTTTAATTCCAAGTATTTTTGCTTGTATTTTAAATATTTTTTTTGATAATTTTGATTTGTTAATTTAAGGGGAGAGTCACCTATATTACTTATGTAATTTTCATATTGTGATCTAGGTTGGTGTATTCTTGTATTTTTAATTTTTGATCTTATTATTTGTTCGGTATTACTATTTATATGAAGTAACTGAGGTGTTCTTGAAAATAAATATAATCTTTCTCTATTATGAATATTTGGATCATCACCTTGATATTGATTTAGTACTAGATTATATGCATTTGGTTGATCAAAAGTTCTAGCTGAACCAACATCAACTCTAAAAACTTTATGTGAATTATTAACATTTTCACATTCCATTGTAATACCAAAAATACGATTAGATATTGGACTTACATATTGAAAAGAACCTTTTGATGGGATTGATTCCCCTCTTAATATTTCTTTAGTTGGATCTTGTTGTATTACTTGAGTAAATGTTTTATTTGTTAATCGATAAATTGAACTATAAGATTGAGGACAATGTCCAATAACTATTTTTAATTCTTTTGGATCATTTATTCCACTTATTTGACTAAATTGTGGTGTTATAAATTTTTTAAAATGTGTATTTACTCTATTACAAAATGTACTATTATTTAAATGTCTATCATGAATTTTTTCATCATGACTATAATCTCTCAGCCATAATTCACTTGTATCATCGTCATTGAGAATTTCTATTGTACTATTAAAATCTTGATCAGAAGTAGAAGTATTATTTAATTTATTAGTATAAGTATGTAATAAATCATATGTTTTATTAAATAATTGTCCATGAATAAATATGTAATTATCTATAACTAAAAACACACGACAACCTTCTCTAATTAATTCATTAAATCCAGCTTTACCTTTCTCAAAAACATTCCGACGTGTACAACCCCTATAATAATTTGGTAATCCTAAATCATTTTTAAAAGCATAATTATCTATCAAAGTATTATTTATGTTTCCAATTTCATGATTACCAAATAGTTTAAATATTTTACCATGATTTTGGGTTGCCTGTATATTTATGGCATTAATAAATCTTAATATTTTAATTTCAACTTGTGGATAATAATGATCTGGCGCATTAGTGATATTATTTAAAGGAGTTGAGTCCATTTCATTTTCTCCAGTTCTAATACCATCTAAAATATCACCTATAATTACAACATATGAATTATTTCCTGGTATCCATTCATAACCAAGAGTTTCATCATATCCATTATCATTATCTTTAATATCTATATTAAGCATGGGTTCTAATTCTTGATCAATTACATTTTGATCAAAAACACCATTTCTTTTTCTTATAACACCTGCTAAATCTCTTAATAAAATAATTAAAACATTAATATCTGCATGGATATCAGAAAATGCATAAACGTTTCTACCTTCTGAATTGAAAAATGATTGAATTTCAACAGGTTGATTATTTTGAGGTGGTTCTGGTGGGATTGGATTATATTGTGGTTCTGGTGGCATTCGATTATTATGTAGTTCTGTATTTACCATTGGTTATATATAACACTATATTTTTTTTATAAATTTATTTATAAAATAATATTATTATAAATGGAAAATTAATTATTAATGAATTTGGTAATGGTTTTGTTAATTTAAATGATAAAACTATTTACATTAACAAGAAAGATATTGGACTGGCTTATAAGGGAGTTTTTGTTGATGTTAAAATAACAGAAAATACAAATAATTTATTTTATGGAAAAATTGTAAATTTTACAATTATAAATCATGAATTTATATGTTATTTACATCATTATTATAAAAATTATGAGTGTGTTAAAGCGACAACCTCAACTGATTTTTTTGGTTTTCTTTTGAACGTCTTTTTAGGTTTTTCTATTCTAATATTTTTATCTTTCTTTTCCCTACATAAATATTTTGGTCGTTCTAATCCATTAATTGCATTTTTGGCAATTTTACATCTCTATTCTATACACTTGAACACTTTTTACAAGTTAAAAGCCCATGGACTAAGATATTACTACTTTTATATGGTTTTGGATTTTTTCTAATTTTGAATTTGTCACATCTTCATGTTTCTTATTTATATATTAAACACATACAAATGGTTCTAAATTCATCAACTAAATATAATTTATAACCATTATTTCTTATTCCTTTTCCTTTGACAGGTTCTTTATTTTCAGAAACTGGTTCTTTATTTTCAGAAACTGATTCTTTATTTTCAGAAATTTGTTCCATATTATAAATATTACACAAATCTTTATGCAATATTATTAAATGTAACTTATTGTAAAGTTTTTATTATTGTATCTAATACTATATAGTTTTTTATTAATTTTTGTAACTCTAATTGACGTTGGTACCCTAGTACTGTAAAAATATGTAAGTTTTGATTAACAAGTTTTGTCATTAACATTTCGAATGAATTATATGTATTATCAGTAAATAATCCATTAATTTTTAACTGTTGTTCAATTTTTTCTTTTTCAGATATAAAATCAGTTATTTTTTTTCCATTATATGATTTTTCTTGATTATTAACTTTTAAATTAAAAATTGTTGAAAATACATTTCTATCAAATTTTTTATTTATAGTATCAAAAGCTCCATCAAATTCATTATAATTATTTGATAAAAAAATATTTACAAATGGTAAAATTGGTCTAGTAATCAAACCTGTACCACTAACCAAACCTGTACCACTAACAAAACCTGGACTACTAACAAAACCTGGACTAGTAACTAAACCTGATACTGGACTTAATGATCTTAATTGTGGTTTAGCAGTTATAAATGATGTTAAAGGTGTAGGTACAACAAATGAATTTGGTTTTGGACTTAATGTTAATATTGGTACAATTGGACTTATATAACCAGAATTAGAACTTTTTGGAATTAAAAATGATCTATGTTTTTTTTTACCACCAATTAAATCAAGATATTTTTTTTTATACTTTAAATATTTCAGATAAAAATTATTATTATCTTCTGACATTATTACTATACTAGAAAATTATTTTGATTTTTCTAAAATATACTCTTGCAATGTTTTATAATACAAATCATATGTTAAATTTTTTTTTGGATTTTTAATCGTAACTGAACAACCCCCATTATCAACAAATGAAACATCTATATTAATAATTTTTCTATCAAACGAAGATTTTAAAATTTCTATAGCATCTTTTTCATTTTTATCATCATAATGTATATGAATACCAAATTTTGAATAAGGTATGTCGCAATTATCAATTATATTTAAATAATCATTATTTGTTAAAGAACCACAAGTATCTGATAAACATAAGATATTTGGTTTGATATTTTTATTGTACCATTTAATTTCTTCAATAATTTTTTTATTTTCTATTTTCCCTTCAATAGGACATTCATTAATACAAGATAAATATAACTTTATTTTTGGATTTATTGTTTTATAACTATTATTTAATAAATTTACTATATTTAACATTTCTTCTTTTGTTTGATCTAAATTTTTTTTTGTATTTTTTAATTGAAAACTATTTGAAACAGATGATATCAAAGATAAATTACAACATGAAATATTCATTGCATCAAATATTTTATCAAAATTTGGTACAAGTAAATAGTTATCAGTATTTTTATTATTAATACAATAATGATAAAAATCTATTGAATCAGAAAAAATAGGTAAAATTTTAGATGAAACTAAAGATCCAACTTCAATTGATGGAGGATTATGTGCTTCAATAATCTTATCATATATTATTTTTTTTTGATTAGTATTTATATTATTTTTTAAACTTTGAATACCATCTCTTAGTGAAACATCAAATGGTCTAGGTGATCCTATATTTTTATATATTTCTTCATATGATTTATTACTTAAAATCCAAGAATTAAATGTTTTATGACATTGTTTTAACATTATATTATAATAAATTGAAATAATATATTTTTATTTCAATTATTTATTATAACAATAAAATTGAATAATATATTTACTATTAATATATAAATAATTAATGAAATCTGAAATAGTATATTTTACTCAATTGATCGATCCCATCGAGTTTTTAATAGGTAAAAATGAAAAAGATAATTTTAATATAATTGACATGTCTGGACCAAATGATTTATGGTTTCATTTGTCTGATTATCCTTCATGTCATGTAATAGCAAAATTACCAGAAAATATTCATAAAGAAAATTTAAAATATATTATTAAAAAAGGTGCAATTTTATGTAAACAAAATTCAAAATATAAATCAGAAAAAGATATTTCTATTATTTATACATTTATTAAAAATATAAAAAAAACAGAAAAAATTGGTTGTGTAATATCAACAAATACAAAAAATATTTGTTTATAATTAAATATACTTATTTTGAATAATATGTGTTGTTAAAGCATATAAAATACCTCCCCATACCACATCAACATAAATAATAGGTGATGTCCATTTATTAAATATTGCCATATTTGTAAATTCATAGATTCCATATGTACATAAACCTAATATGAATGCATCTTTAATTGGTTTATTTTCTTTTATAATAAAATAATGTAACATAAATATTATACAAGCATAACATAGTATTGCACCTAGAAAATTAATTTGAAGAGTATTTCCTTGAACTTCTTTAATTAATTCTAAATAATTTTTTAATACTATATTGATATAAATACTATCAAGTAGTAAAACAACTACACCAATTTTTACAAAATCTATCATTATTATTATATAATAATAGAAAAATATAAGTTTATACTAAAATAAAAATATTTTATATTTATAAATGAAAAAATCAAATGATAATGATATTTTTTGTTCATTATATAATATTTCAAATGAAATATTGAATAGTGATAAAATATTACAATTTAAATTTTTATGTTATAAAAATATCAAATACATTAGAAGAAAAGAAATAATAATAAATGACGCTATAAAAACTAATCAGACCATTCTAATTTATTTCAATTCAGAACCACATATTGAATTTACTATTAGAAATATTATACTACAATTAGATAATACTTGGTCACATTTAATTATTTGTGATGATAATAATTATGATTTTATTAAAGAAATAGTAAATAATATTAGTGATAAAATTAAAATCAAAGTTGTAAACGATAGAAATATAATGTCAAATGAAGATTTCTGGTATGAAATTGAAGGGTATAAATTATTATTTTATGATGAAAATACAATTATATTTAAAAATATTAAAAAATACTTAAAATATGATTATATAACAACTATATACAACGAAGATAGTAATAAAAAAAATATATCATTAAGAAATAAAATAAAAATTCAAAAATTTTTTAAGAGTGAAACAATAATTCCTGAATATATTTATTATTTTAAAAAATTAGTTGATGAAGCGAATGTTGCTGATATGATTGAAACTAAAAATTTTAATGAAATCATTAATAATAATATGGATATAAATGAATCATTATTTAAATTACTTAATAAATATAGAAAAACAGTATGTATAATTTCTGGAATAAAAGGTGGTGGTACTTTAAAATATATTAAAGATATTATTAATGATTATCAAGATTATTGTGAAATATTAGTTATTAATAGTAAGGATAAACTTAATAATATTTTATTTTTTGATAATGATATAATATTAGTACAACAACTATTTTATACTGATATTACATTAGATGATTTAAATAATATTAAAATAAAATATAATTCCAAAATTATTATAACAATACATGATTATTATTGGTTAAATAACCAACTTGTAAGAAAAATTGATACAAATAATGCATATTGGCATTATGAATATTTAAATAAAGTAACTATAAATGATAATTTAAAAACTTTTTTTAAAAATTCAGACTTAATAATACATCCATCTAAATTTACATTTAATGAATATAGTAAATATTTTGATAATTTTAATTTTAAAATAGTAAATCATAATGATTATACAATAAATCAGACAAAATATATACCTGAAATAAAAAATAATACAATAAATATTGGGTTTTTATTAGATTATAATATTTATAAAGGAAAAGAAAAAATAGATTTATTAATAAAAAAATACAAAAAATATGACAATTATAATATAAATTTTCTTATTAAAGAAATAAATATAATTCCATATAATCAAAATGATTTTTATGAATATATTGATAAAAATAATATTCATTGTTTGACTCTCTTAAATAAATGGGGAGAAACATATTGTTATGCATTAAGTTTATATTTAAATTCAGGGTTGCCTATAATTTATAATAATTTTGGTGCTTTTAAAGAAAGAATACCAATTTCTGATCACTATTTTAAAGTTTGTGATAATGAATTTGAATATAATGAGAATGAGCTATTATTAATTCAATTTGAAAATATGTTGTCATATATTATTGATAATACTAATACATTTACAAATGAACGTAAAGAACTTAAATATGAAACAACATTATTTTATGATTATCTATTTGATAAAAAAATAGATTTAAGTATTATTCATAATTATATTAAACCTTTTGCAATTTATTTTCCTCAATTTCATAAAATAAAAGAAAATGATATTAATTATTATGAAAACATGAATGATATAATAAATCTAAATAAATATTTAATAGAAACTAATAATGAAGAAGTTTTATTAAAACCAAATGTTGAAAATTATGGAATAGATGATATTTGTGAATACGATTTAACAAATTATGAAATAATAAAAAAACAAATAGAAATTGCAAAATTTAATGGAATATATGGATTTGGTATTTATTATTATTGGTTTTCAGAAAACGAAATAACTAATGATAATATAATAATGAATAACTGTTATAACAATTTTTTTAGAGAAGTTTTTAATGATTTTAAAGTTTTCTTTATTTGGGCTAATGAAGATTGGTCAAATAATCCTGCTTTTAATTCAAAAAAAAATATCAAAAATATTTATGATGAAAATAGTTTCATAAAAAATATTGAATTATTAATCATATATTTTAAACATAATAACTACTATAAAATTAATAATAGTCCTGTATTTTATATTCATCATCCATGGTTAATTTCAGAAGAACAACTTGAATTATTTTTTAAATTAATTAATAAAGAATGTAAAAAAAATAATTTAAATGATGTTATTTTATTTTTAAATTCAAGTGAAAAAAAATATAATAATTTTAAGAATTATATAATACATCCAAATTATAAAATTAAATTGGATGCAAATTATATTCATAATAAACGAAACATTATCGATTATGAAAAATATTTAGATTATATAAATAATAAAAAAGATGTTGATGTAGAATGTTTATTTTTTAGTTTTAATAATACAGCTAGGTTATATATTCCAAATAATTTAGACTTACGAACACACACAATAAATAACAATATCATAAATCAAAGTAAGTTTATTGATATTACATTCAGTAAATATAAATTAAATAATATGTTATTAATAAATTCTTGGAATGAATGGGGTGAAGATATGGCAATAGAAGAAACAGAAAGTAATAATAAATTATTAAATTTAATAAAATTTAAATTACTTAAATTTATTCACCAGGATGAATTAATGATCCAATAGTGTTATTAGCAACAACTATTGATGGATATAACATTAATACATTAATATTATTTTTTAAAAATTCAGTTCTAAATTTATGGTCAATTGGCATATTAATATTATATAATGCTTTCAAAATTTTTGATGCATTAGAATTTTTAATTAAATATCCATGGGTTCCTAAAATTTGTTGATTTTTATTAGGGTAGTAAATATTATCAATTAAATTTTCACCTCTATTTTCTGTAATATTTCCTAAATATAACATATCAAAATCAATAATAATTTTATTTAATGTACTTTTTAAATTATTATGAAATTTTGGATCACTAATTACAAAATCATCTTCAAAAATAACACTGTATTTGTATGGACTATTTATACATTCTTTTATTAACATAAAATGGCTTAGATAACATCCTACTTCACCAATATACCTATAATTAAAATCAAATGTAATATTTTCATCAAAAATATTTAATTTTTTAAAATCTACATTTTTTCCATGTATGCCATCAAAAAAAATTATTTTTCTACCTAATTTATTTTCCATTTCTAGTATTTGATTATATCTTAAATCGTTATCTTTCTTAATATGTATAACATTGTAAGAAATATTATCATCTGTTGTTTCATCAAAATTTTCATAATTTATCATATATAAAAAAACTAAAAATAAAATAAAACTAATTAAACAAAAATCTATATTATAAGATATTTCTTCCATAATATATCATAGATTTTTTATATTTTTATTCTATCTTCAATATTCATATTGATTATTGTATTATAAATAATATAATCTTCATGAAAATATTCTAAAAAATTATTTTTAATGTATTCATAATCTTTATCTTCATCATATTTTTCTTTTCCTATATTTATTTTTGTATTTTTAATTTCAAAATTTAAATTATATTTTTTATTTAATATATTATTAAAATAAATAATATCAGAATCAATTTGTTCTGTTATTAAAATACAATTAATTACTTTAATATTATTTAATGCTTCTTCTAAATCATATGTTTCACCAGATAAACGAAATAATAATAAATTTTTTGTGTTATTAACAATTAATTGTTTTAATTCTTCAATTGAAATTTTTTGAATACTATCATTTTTAATAAAATGATAATAATGTGATATAAATCTTTTAATTGGTTCTCTAACACATGTAATTGAATAACAATTTTTTGAAAAAGAATCTGTAATCTTATATTTATTAAAAGAACAATGACATAATAAAACTTTAAAATTATTATTATAACTACAAATTTTTTCTAAATCTTCTTTATGAATTAAATTTAAATCTTTGTAAAAATCTGGAAAATATATATCATTTTCATTATAAATATTTTTATAATATTCATATAATATAAAACGTAATGATGTTCCCATACATTTTTCTATATGAAAAAAACAAACATCTGGTTTAAAATTTTCAATCTCAATATATTTTATTTTTTTTTCGTTTTCAATGTTAATTTTTTTATTAAATAAATTAATTAATTTAGTATTTATATCACAATATTTTTTGTTAATTTTAACAAAATGTTTAAGTTTATAAATATTATTTTTAGATTCCAAGTTAAATTTTGATATTAAATTATTAATAATATCATTAAAATTTTTTACTAATTCTTCATATTTTATTAATATAACATTGTCAGTTAAATTATTTAAAAATTCATTTATTATATCATTTCTTTTTTTTATGTTTTTTTTAAAATATTTGTTATTTTTACATCTAACTAATAAGAAAGCATGACTAATTAAATAAATTATTTTTGTATGTTCATTTAATATTTCATCTACAATATTAACATTAAAATTATTTAATAATTCTTTTTTAAATATTTCTGCATTAACAAAATTTTGACTTTTAATTACAATATCTGTTATCATTATAAAAATATATATTTTATTATATATATCTAACGTACATTTATGAATATTTTTATATTTCATAGAGATTTAAGATTAATAGATAATACAACCTTAATTGAACAAATTTTTAATGAAGGTTCTGTTATTCCTATATTTATATTCACACCAGAGCAAATTAATTCAAATAAAAACGAATATTTTAGTAATGCGTCTGTACAATTTATGATTGAATCATTACATGAATTATCTGATGATATAAAAGATAAAAAGGGTAAATTTTATTTTTTTAGTGGTGATAATTTAAAAGTATTAAAAAAAATACATAAAGAAATTAATATTAATTCAGTTGGCTATAATATTGATTATACACCTTATGCAAAAAAGCGTGATGCTGAAATAAGAAACTGGTGTAAAACTAAAAATATTAAAATTTATGAAAAAGAAGATTATGTATTATATGATATTTTAGAAGGTCAAACATTAAAAAAAGATTCAACACCATATCAAGTTTTTACACCATTTAAAAATTTTTGTTATGAAAATTTACATGTAAGAGAAGTTAATAAATTTAAAAAATTTAAATTTATGAAAAATTCAGAACTTGAAAAAAATAAATATTATTTAAATGAAAAAGAAATTGATAATTTTTATGTTGATAATCCTGAAATAAATGTTCATGGTGGAAGATCTAATGGATTAAAAATATTAAATAATATTAGTGATTTTAAAGATTATCAAAAAAAAAGAGATTTTTTAACATATAAAACAACATTCTTAGGAGCACATAATCACTTTACAACTATATCAATTAGAGAAGTATATTATAAATTTTTAGATAAATTAGGTAAATCAAGTGGATTAATAACAGAACTACATTGGCGAGATTTTTATATAAATATATCCCATTACTTTCCCCATATATTAAATGGTCAAATAGGAAAAAAAAATAAATCATTTAGAGAAAAGTATGATGATGTTAAATGGTCAAATAATAAAATAAAATGGGAAAAATTTACAAAGGGAGAAACAGGATTCCCAATAATTGATGCTGGAATAAGACAATTATTAAAAAAAAATTTTGTTCATAATCGTGTTAGAATGATTCATGGTAATTTTGTAACAAAAGATTTACATATTGATTGGAGAGAAGGTGAAAAATTTTATAGTAATAATTTAGTTGATTATGATGCAATGGTTAATAATAATTCTTGGCAATGGTGTGCAGGTAGTGGTACGGATGCACAGCCATATTTTAGAATTTTTAATCCATGGACACAATTAAAAACATATGATCCAGAATTAAAATATGTTAGAGAATATATTCCTGAATTAAAAGATGTTCCAGATAAAGATATATTAAATTGGTGGAAACCAGAGATACATGAAAAATGGTTAAAAGAAGGTATCCAATATTTTAAACCAATATTAGATCATTCAGAAGAAGCAAAAAATGCAATAAAAATTTATAAAGAAGCATTATAATTTAGTAGTATAGTTAAACAAAAAAAATTTATAGATTTAATAAAAAGTAAAGAATAGCATTGTTTAGAATGTGGTTTTAGCATTGTATAAAAAAATAATTATCTAAAATAATATAATGAATATTTGTAAATATGATATTTATTTTATAATACTATTATGTTTTATAATTTATTTATATTTGAATCAAAATAAAAATGAAGGATTTCAATCAACATCATCAGGTTATCAAGCTGATATTGAAGCAATTAGAAATTTATCAAGTATTGCTACTCAATTAACAACTAATAATAGTTTAACTGTACCAGGAGATTTAAAAGTTACTAATAATCTTATTGTTAAAAGTGGTAATGAAGCAAGACAAATATTACTGGGTGAAGGGGAAATCAAATTTAGAGGTGATAGTAAAGCACATTATTCTATTACTAATAAAGATGGATATTTTAAAATAAGTAATACATCTAATAACTCAATTCTTAATAATGGTTTAGTAAATGATAGTTTAGTAATTGATACATCAGGTAGTTTAACATCTAACCGTATAAATAATAAAGAAAATAATGCACGATATATACGTATTGGTAATAAAATTGATTCTAAATTAAGACAAAATTTTTGGACAATTATTGAGGTACGTGTTTATTCACATAGTGGTGAAAATATTGCTTTAAAAAAACCAGTTACTCTTATTGAAGGTAAAACATTGTACGGTACACCCTCCAATATTACTGAAGGTGAAATATTTACTTATTTTGAACCATCACCAGTTTCGTCGTATAATTCACTTGCTGATAACTGGAATTTAGGTTTTCATGGTGATGTTGGAATAAATGTATTACAAATTGATTTAGGTGCTGAATATAATATTTCACAAATTGAAGTATTTAATAGATGGCATGCAGATATTGATTGGCGTGCAAATGGAACAACAATTGAATTGATTGATTCAAATAATATTGTTAATAAAATTATATATACTGGTATATGGCATAGACAATATTCAAAAACCTTTTTACTTTAAATAAATTAACTAAAATTCTAAAAGATTTTTTAGTATTAAATAACTTCATATTCTAGATTAATATTATTAACAACTTGTGTTTTATCATCTCTTGTAAATAATTCAAAACCAGCTTTTAATGTAATTAAACCATCATTCCAACCACTTGCACATTTTAATGTATTAATTACCGCTTCAGTTCCAAAAAATTGGTGACTTGCAACAGGATCATTTAAGATACCATGTCCTAATGTTACACATTCTGTATCATTAATATTAATTGTATTGGGTCTTTCTCCATTAACTTTTTCTAGAATTAATGAATACATATAATCAGAATCAACTATTTCAGTTGAATAATAATCTACTGGAAATACAAATTTTTCATTTAATATCATAGGATGATATTTGGTTATTAATAGATTTTTATTAGTTCTACAATATTGCATTTTATTGTTAAACGTTTTTGTTCTTACTACACATTCAACTATACCAGAATTAGTTAAATCACCTTTTTTAATTGTTGATATTTTTTTATAATTTGATTCTGTCATTAAAACATAAGAATCACCATGAAAACAAGCTCCTGATCTATCATAAAATGTTGACATTGAAACCGGAGTAGCATATGCAACTGGTGTAGTATATCCCCTATAAACTGGTGTTTCAGGAACAGGTGGTGGTATAGATATAAAAATATCTTCACATTTTGTTTGTAATTTTTTAAATAATTCCCCTCCATAAAATTGTACACCAAAATCTTTAAAATTATTACATTCTTCTAATTGATAAGCACATGCTAAAGATGGTAAATATTTTTCACCCCATTTTTTATATGCATCTGGTGTGCTTATTGCTTCTAATACTTGACCATTAAAATCTTGTATTAATCCATTAATTTGTTTATTAAAATTTTTATTTTCCATATTTTTAATAAACTCTTTTACTAATATTAATGATTCATTATCGGGTCTTAATTCTGATAATAATTCAACACCTTTTAATCTAAAAATATTTTGTAATACTTTAGTTTCATCAATATTATCATTAACAAATTGATAATCACTTGTAATATTTGTATTAATATTAGTTGATATTAATTTAATATCATCATTATTGATAATTGTATCAATTGGTGTTTCTATTATAAAATGTCTTGGTTGACCAAAATTAACTTCTCCAATTATAATTTTAACACCCCAAGATGTTTTTTGAATATTATAATTACCTAACACATTATAATCTTTTATTGGAATCATTATTGATAGTTCTGTATTATTATAAGCAGTACACATTGTATTTGCTAAACTATTAACAATAACTGTTCCAACAAAATTACTATCAGGAATAAAACCAAATGATCCTTGACTTACAGTTGATAAATTTTTTAATACATTAACTTCTACACCATATCCAAATCCAAATGTATTTATTCTTGGACAAGTTACTGAAGCATCTTCAACATCCTTTTTAAATTGTAAATATGTTCCTCTTGGAGGTTCTATATTTGGTACACCATCTGATAATAACATAATTGTAGAATTTAAATTATTGTTTGGAAATTGTTGTATTAAATCATATGCTTTTTTAATACCATCATATATATTTGTCATGCCATTTGCTCTGATTGAATTTAATGCTTTTAAAGCTTTATCTTTACCTTCAGTTGTCATCTTTGTTAAATTTAATACAATAATTGCATCATTACTATATGTAATGATTGCTAATTCATCATTAGAATCTTGAACATTAACAATAGTTTTTGCTGTGTGTTTAACTATGTCTAATACAGATAAATTTGTCTTTTCTGTTGCAGTTGGATTATCAGCAGATGCACACATTGATCCTGATACGTCTATTACAATAATTGTTCTATTATTTACTTTTTGTTGTTTTACATTTTCAGGTATAGAAACCGTAAAACAATAATACTTTTTATTGTTATAATTAATACTTTGTTTACCACATAACATACATATTTAGATTAGTGTAAAAGCTAATTATTTTCAATTTTTTTAAATTTATCTTTTTTTTAGTAATTAACTTTATCCTTTTTTTAATAATTAACTTTATCTTTTTTTATAGTCCATTCATTAAATCCATTTTTTGCATAATCAGAACATTCTTTTAAGTGTATCATTTTAATTGAACGTTCATTAATATCTTTTTTTAAATCATCATATATATATGCATCATCAAATCCAACATTATTAGCATCTATTTTTGTGTTTCCATAATAAACAGTTGGAATTCTAGCCCAATAAATAGCAGAAAGACACATTGGACATGGTTCACAACTTGTATAAAGAGTACAATTATCTAGTTTGAAATCATTTAATGTATAACAAGCATTACGAATTGCAACAATTTCAGCATGCAATGTTGGATCATTTTCTAATACAACCATATTATGACCTTTACCAACAATTTTATTGGTGTTATTTTCTATAATAATTGCACCAAATGGTCCACCACCAAGTTTTACAGATAAACTAGATAAATCACATGCTTCTTCCATATGTTTTATATGATTCATTTTTTTATATAATATTTACTAGATTTATTTTGATAACATTGCGTTTAGTGATATTGTTATTGAATTTTGTCATCTTATTATTGAATTTTGTCATCTTATTGTTGAATTTTGTTATTTTAATTATTAATATTATATTGTGAGAATTTATTTAATAATTGGGTTGTTGCATTTTTAATTAAATTTGTTTTAGATTTTAAATCATCATTAATAGTTTTTAGTTTATTTATATCTTCATTATTATTTAATGCTATTGAAACACCATGATTACATAATATTGCCCAATCATCAATAGTTTTTACTGCATTACTAATAATTTCTTTATCATCTTCATCTAGCTGAGCATTATGTAAATTATTATTGGGTGTTACGAAATTACCAATATAATTCATTGCACAATTAACTTCAGACATAACATTTTCTAATACAATTCTAGTTTCTTCTGCTGACTTTGGTATTTTTATTGTTGTTGTTGCAAGTATTGTTTCCTTAAATTGACCAAATACATTTGATAAATTAACTATTTTTTTTAATGCATCTAAAACTGAATTTAAAAAATTAGAATCATTTATAATGTTTACATTTTGTAATCTTACAATAAAACTATTAAATAAAGCAGATAAATCATCAGCAGCTTTTCCAAAATCATTAAAACCATCAATATCAATATCTAAATTCATTTGTTTAGTTTCATTTGCTATTTTAGATGCAGCAATAAATAATTCGGAATAATCATCTATAGAACCTTTTCCATGAAAATTTTCACATTTAATTAATGCAGCATAACTCTTAATTTCATCTAAAACTGGATTGTTATTATCATATATTTCTATAGTTTGTTTAAAATCTTCTGTTATTACTACATTATTTGATAAATCTGTTGTATTAAATGTTGTATGAACAACAATATTATTACCGCTATTATTTATTTCATTAGTTATAATAAATTCATCATCACTGTCATTATCACTATTTTCATTTGTGTTCATATTATTTCCATTAGAATTTCCATTAGAATTTCCATTTGTTGTGGTATTATTCCCATTTGTTGTGGTATTATTCCCATTTGTTGTGGTATTATTCCCATTTGTTGTGGTATTATTCCCATTTGTTGTGGTATTATTCCCATTTGTATTATGTTCATTTGTATCATGTTCATTATTATTTCCATTTGTATTTCCATTTGTATTGCCGTTACTTGACATTACTGTATTATAATATTATACAAAATATTTTTTTTAAAATTTTTATATATTTTTTTTAAAATTAAATCTTTTATTTTGTATTTTTATTTAATGAAAAATAAAACTTTAGGTTTACTAGGTTATTTATTTTTAATTTTTAGTATAAATTTAGAAATTTTTGAAACTAATGAACAATTAATAAATAATTTTATAGAATTTATAGGTTATTCATTTATTTTATATAATTTATATAATGATAAAAAAGGAAAAGAGACTAATAAAAAAGAGAATAATATTGAAATTGGACATCTAATTTTATTTGTTTATTATTTCTACTATTTATTTTTATCTGATAATAATTTTGATATTGTTAATTTATTAACATTATTTGCTCATTTTATTTTAATTAAAAATTACAATAATAAAATGATTAAAATAGGTTATATATTGAGTTTTATTTATTATTTAATAAAAATTCCAAATTATTTAAATAATACCAATTATATATTAACAATAAAACTTTTTGCATATAGCTTACTTGCATTATACTATATAAATAAAAGCGTTTTAAAAATTTTTTAATATTTTATAATATTAATGTCAATAGAAAAATTTGAACATGGGTCTTTTTATTCAATTTTTCCAAATAAAATGAAAGATTATAATGGAAATTGTCCTTATACCGATATTGATTATAATGATATAAGCCATGAAAAAATAATATCAGACTTACCTAATAAATTAAGATTTTTTGATGAAATGTTTGGATATAAATTTTCACATAAAAATAATTTAAATGATATCATTAAATTTTTAGGTAAAAATAAAAAGGAGGAATTAGAAAAAAATATTTTTAATTATTATCTTTGTAATGGATCTTTTGAATGGATGGATGGAAGATTATTATTTTATTTTATATCATTATTTAAACCAAATAAAATTATAGAAATAGGTAGTGGTGATTCAACATTATTGATGCATAATACAATAAAAAAATTAAATTTAAATACTAAAATTATTTGTATTGATAAAAATCCACACCCAATAATAAAAAAATTGTACAATGAGAATCATATTTTATTGATTGAAGAAGATTTAGTTAATATTGATTTAAAAATCTTTGAATCATTAAATAAAAATGATATACTTTTTATAGATTCATCTCATACAGTTAAAATGAATAGTGATGTAATATTTTATTTTAGTAAAATATTTCCTATTTTAAAACCTGGTGTAAATATACAAATTCATGATATATTTTTACCTTATGAATATCCTTTAGGATGGATTAACGAAGGAATATTTTGGAATGAACAATATCTATTATATATATTTTTGCAAAATACTCAAAAATTTAAAATTTTATTTTCAAATAATTATGCACATTATAAATATAAAAAAACCCTATTTGAAATACAGAAATCTTACTATGAAAATAAAGTTATTAAAGATAGACATAATAACAATGACCCTTTCGCAGGTGGATCTATATGGTTACGTGTTATTTAATAATAGTTATACATATAATTATTTTTTAGGTATTTACTTTCTTTGGTACATTATTTACTTTCTTTGGTACTGTATTTACTTTCTTTGGTACTGTATTTACTTTCTTTGGTACTGTATTTACTTTCTTTGGTACTGTATTTACTTTCTTTGGTACTGTATTTACTTTCTTTGGTACATTATTTACTTTCTTTGGTACATTATTTACTTTCTTTGGTACTGTATTTACTTTCTTTGGTACATTATTTACTTTCTTTGGTACTGTATTTACTTTCTTTGGTACTGTATTTACTTTCTTTGGTACTGTATTTACTTTCTTTGGTACTGTATTTACTTTCTTTAGTACATTATTTACTTTCTTTGGTACATTATTTACTTTCTTTGGTACATTATTAGTAGATTTTTCAATAAAATTTTTTTTTAGTAAAATTATATATTTATTTTTAGAAGATGGTCTAATTAATGATCCAAAATCTTTGTTTTGATTAATATAATTAGGGTGTATAAAAAATCCATTTAAATCACCACTTTTAATTTTTAAGAATATTTGAATATCAACTTCAAAAATAATATTATAAAGTTGTTTTAAAATTTTATAAATATTTTTATTTTTAACTACGTATCCTTGAAATCCCCAAGTTTTTTTTTTTTTATTAATAAAATACAAATTATTTTTATAATTATCACCAACAGTATATCCTTCAATACCTAAAAATATAAAATCAAAATCAATATCAATATTATTGATTGCATCATTTATTTTATCATTCAAATCATTAACTTGAATATCAAAATCATCCTCAAATATAACTGAATATTCATTATTAAAATTGTTATTGTATATTTGTTTTAATAACAAAAAATGACTTAAATAACACCCAATGACTCCATTATAATCAAATTTATTTTTTAAATTTAAATTACTATCAAATTTAGATATATTATTAATATCATCACTATTTCCATCAATACCATAAAAAATGTTTATCGGAATACCTAATTTTTGTTCCATATTTTTAATATTTTCATATCTATCTTTTTTATTTTCCATGTGGATTACATAATAATCCAAAATATTCATAATATTAATAATGATAAGATTTTATTTTGTAAAATATAATAATGAATCATGAAAAATGTAGTAATAATATAATAAAAAAAACAATTAAAGAATTTAATAAAAAAGAATTAAAACTCAGTAATGATAAAATTGTTAAAGATAAAAAACAAGCAATTGCAATTGCTTTAACAACTGCTAATAGAAAATGTTCTTATAATAAAGAAGAATTCAAAGAATTAGAGAATAAAATCAAAAATTTTTTGTATAGTGATGATAATAATATACCGTTAAGTGGTGTGATTGAAACAAAAAAAATTATTAAAATGTATATTGAAAATAAAAAATATAAAAAAGCTTATTTATTTACTAATTTGCTTATAAAACGTGTAATTAATACCAAATTAACATCAAATATAATTAAAGAGCTTTTAACACTACCACAAATTTTAAATATATAAAACAATACAATTAAGAATGTGTTTTTTATTATTTAATATATAAAACATTATAATTATGAAATTCTATGTTTCAATGACAACAATTCCTTCTAGAATTTTTTATATTTATAAAACAATTGATTCAATATTATCACAATCATATTTACCTGAAAAAATATTTATTAATATACCAAAATATTATAAAAGATTTAATAAAACAATTTTAAGCTATTATCCAAATTTAACACCTGAAATGTTTGAATTAGAAAAAATAAAAACTAAATATAAATCAATGGTAGAAATAAATATTATTGATGATGATTATGGACCAGGTACAAAATTATTAGGAATATTAACATGTAAGAATGATTTTCATAATGATGATTTTATACTACTTGTTGATGATGATGTTATATATAAAACATATGCATTTGATATTATTTATAAAAATATAAAAGATAATAAAAATGCATTTACATTTCATTCATATGATTGGAATGGATTAATTATTGGTCAAGGAGTTGATATATTTGCTTTACCAATAAATTGTTTAGATTGTATTATTAATTTTTACGAAAAAATAAAATCATATCAATTTATTTTTCTTCATGATGATATTTGGATTTCATATTATTTAATGAAAAAACATATAAAAATAAATAAATTAAAACATTTTAATGAAACTGTCTATGATCAACATTGTTTTATCGATGAATTACATAATTTATTAGATAATAATGAAAGAGAGTTTATAACAAGTAAATCAATTGATATTTTAAAAAAATTAGATGATGAAAATATTTTTTTATTTATGAATAAGCAATCTTAATAATTTGTTGTATTTCATTATTATTATCAAATTTTATTTTTAATGGTTCCAATAATTTTATTAAAAAATCTGTTATACCTAATTTAATATCTGGAGGTGTTACTTTATCTTTAATATAATTATTAGTTAAATCTTCATAATCATTAAAAGTTGTCAAACCACCCCATTTTTCATCTCGATTAATTATAAATATTTCATTTTTTAATTCTAAAATTGGAAATACAACATATCTTATAAACATAAATAATGGGCAATCAATATTTTTTGGTTCAAGATATGCTTTATTTATTTTTTTTTTAATATCTTTTGGTGTATCTAATAGATCAATTTTTGAATTAATATCAGAAGAACTCATTTTTTCATCTATAGATTTTCCAGTTAAATTAGGAATCATTTGATTCATAAGATGTATATTAGGTTTATATCCTAATTTATGTAAATGATCTCTACTCATCATAAAAATTTTACGTTGATCAACACCACCTAATTCAATATCAGTTTTTAGATAAACTTCATCTAAAACTTGTAATATAGGATAAACCATACCACTTAATAAAGGATTTTCTGATTGTTTAACAACTTCAGCACCTCCTTTTTGAGCAGCATCTAATGTTATTTTTGACATTAATTTATAAACATCAAGTGTATATTCTTTAGATAATTGATATTCACTTCCTTTAACAAATTCAAGTTTAGTTATATCTACATTTAAGCATTCTAATAAACCTTTAATAACAAATTCGTAATATTTTGTTCTATAATCTAATTGTTCAAATGTTGACTTCATTGCATCTAAAAACGCATGTAAATCTGCAAATAAAATTTTAACATTACAATCTGCTTTAAGTAAATGGGCTATTTTAATCATTGGCACTAAGTATCCTATGTGTGGTTTACCTGTTGGTGCAGTTCCCCAATAAGCACTTAATTCTTTTCCACTATTTATTTTTTCTTCAAGTTCTTTCAAACCTATGACTTCTTTTAAATCTTTTGTAATCAATTCTAATTTTGACATTAAATCATATAATATTAATTATTTAAATAATTTTTTTATTTAGTAATTTAATTATGCTTGATAAATCAGATTTGTATTTTATTATAACAATAATAATGTTCTTTTACTTGATTTATATTTATAAACGTGAAAACTTTCAAAGTACAACTACAGGATACCAAGCTGACATTGAAGCAATTAGAAATTTATCAAGTATTGCTACCCAATTAACAACTAATAATACGTTAACTATGCCAGGTGCACTTAATATAACAAATGAATTAAGTGTAAAAACAGGCGATCCTGGAAAACAAGTAAAAATCGGTTCTTCTCAAATAAAATTTAGAGGTGATGGTATTGTTCACTATGGTTTAACTAATGATAAAGATGGAAAATTTAAAATATCTAATTTGAGTGGTACTGGTGATATTGGATCAGGTTGGGTTAATGATTGTTTAACATTAGATCCAACTGGTAATACAACTATTAATGGTAATGCAACTATTAATGGTAGTCGTCTTTCCGTTGGTAAATCAGCTGATGGTGTTTCATCAACAATAACAGATTCAACATATGATGCAAATAGTTTATGTATTGTAGGACAAGGCACATGACCAAATAGAAAAATTACTATGTGGGATAATGTACAAATTAATGGCAATACTACAATTAAAGGTTTATTAAATTTACCTAATAATACAACAATATCAGCTGACGGGGATAATGCAACACAATGGGTACGTTTAAGAAAAACAGATAATCTAAATGATTATAGATCTTTTGCAGCAAAAGATCTTTGGTGTGGAAGTGGAACATTATATGTTGATAAAATAAGAATTGGGTCTTGGACTTTAAGTGGAGATTCAGACGGTTTTAGAATGTGTCGTGGTGATTATCAAGATCAACATAGGTATTGGTTTAATGGTAATGTTGGTCAACGTAATATTTAGTTAAAACCTTGATTATAATACTACAGGAACTTGATTATAATACTACAGGACTTGATTATAATACTATAGGAAATTGATTATAATACTACAGGAACTTGATTATAATACTACAGGAAGTTGATTATAATACTACAGGACTTTATTATAATAATACAGGAACTTGATTATAATAAACAACTAACATTCAAACTAAAAAAGGAGTAAATATATTTAATTTAAAAATCCATCAAATGATAATAAATTTTTTATATAAAAAAAAAAAAAATATAAGTTTTAATATATAATGTCTGCTTTTAATACTAATACACCACAAGTAAAAAAAGATTATCTTACAAATAGTGAGATATTTGAAATATTACCATCAAATACGTATGAGTCAGATATAACTATTGACTCAACAATACCAATACCAATCTATGTATTTTCAGATGTTCATGCAGATATTCATGCTCTAATAATAAGTTTAAGAGATTGTGCTGGTGTAATTAAAAAGAAATCTGGTATGGAATTACCAAATTTAGATAGTTTTGGTCCAGATAAATATTTACCAAAAAATTCAGATCCATATTTAGAAGATATGTTAAATTTAAATATTTTTTCAGAAGATTTTAATTATGATGAAACATTAGGTTATGAATGGTGTGGTAATAATAGTATTGTTGTGATTATTGGTGATCTAATTGATGGTAGTAGAGGTCAAGATATAAATTTTTTGGAAAAATATATAGAAGGAATAAATACAACTATTCATGATTATAATCAATTAGAAGTAAAAATATTAAGATTTATAAATTCAATAAATAAAATGTCTTTGCTATCGGGAGGTAAAATTTATAAATTATTAGGTAATCATGAAATAGCTAATATTTTAGGAGATAGAGCCTATAAAAATCAAACATTTCAAAGATTATCTCGTGTTGAAAATTATTATAAGAATAGAATAACAGGACAAACAGAAACTAGACAATTATGTTTTCAATATGGTAATTCTGGATATAATTTACTTATGGAAGGAGGTAATGGAATTTTATTAAAAATTAATAATTATATATTTGTTCATGCATCAATTAAACAGGTTCCTTTTAGTTTAATTAAAAAAATAAATAATATTATAAATGATCCTCAACAAAATTCTGAGAATATTCTTAAAATATTTAATAGATTTTCAGGTAAATTCATATCGGGTGAGCCAGAATTAGTAAATATGGATAATTTATTATGGGATAGAGATATTGGTGAAGAGTTAAATCCTAAAAAATGTAATGATCATATTAATAATTTATATAATTTTTTTGAATTTTCAGAACCTTATACTCCAGAACAAATAAGTTTTGTTCATAGTATAAAAACTTTTATTGGACATTGTATACAACAAAGTAATACAAAAAATATTAATATGAAAACATTTACAAATGTAGATGATGCTAATTCTAATCAAAAAGTTGAAGTACTTATAGGTCCACCAGATGAAGGACCACAAGATGTGTTAAAAAATAGAATATATGGAATAAATATGGGATGTGATCATAATAATGAACAATTAATATATAGAGTTGATATTGGTTCATCTCGAGCTCAAGATCAAACTTTTTTACTAGGTCAAAAAATTAATGATATCGATGATGAGAAAAAAATATTATTAGGAAGATCACCCCAAGTTTTAAAAATAGATAATAATAATTTTTCTATAATTAGATCTAAAATGAAAAATACACGTATTTATCAAGCAAGACCATCATATGAATTAATCGCTCAGCAAAAACCTTCTATTAATTATCTTAAAAAATATTTAAAATATAAAAATAAATATTTATTATTAAAAAAAGTAGTTCTTTGATATGATATATTGCATTTATAAAAATATTTTATATAATTTAATAAATGATAAAAAATATTTTAATTTATTTAATTGTATTTTTATTTATTCTTATAATTTTATTTAAAAATCCATCAAAAGATAATGAAATAAAAGAAAAATTTGAACAAATTGTTTATAATGAAAAAAATTTTGAAATGGACGAAAAGTCAATTATTATGAGCAATAACACAAATCTAACTAAAGATGAATGTTTTAATAAAGTTAATAAACGAGATATTAATGGTGCTACATATAATTTAGAAAATAACTTATGTACTTTATATTTTTTTGCAAAAAAAGGTAAACAAAAATTAAATGTTGAATCAATAATTTAGAAAAAATATATAAAATTTCTAAATTAATATATATATATAAAATGAATTTTATGGATCATATTGCAATTCTTTTCGTAGTTTTTTTTACAAACTGGGGTATTAATTCATGGTATAATAGTACCAATAAAGATAAAGATGGTAAAAATATTACTATGATGACTACATCTATGCAATCATTAATATCAACTATTATTGCTGTTTTTATTATATTTATTTTATCAATGTTTTTACTTAAATCAGAAGCTTAAGTATATTTTTTTAATAAATCAGTAAAAAAATTTCTTTTTTGATCATTATTATTTTCTATATTTTTATAAAAAATAAAATTATCATCGAAACTTATTTCCCAAAATTGTTTATTTTGATTTACAAGTAATATATAAAATTTATCATTTTTCTTAATAACTTTATTATAAAATCCACCAAAGCCTAATATTCCTTTTACACTAATATATCTAATAAATATTTTTTTCTGTTGGATTATATCATTTATATCAGGTAAATAAGTAAAACCATTTAATTCATTTTTATATTTTTTAATTAATTTAGCTAAATATTTATTTGTATTAATTTCTAAATCCATTATTATATTAACTTCATCTAATTTACTCATTATTATATAATACAAATATATTTTTATGTAATAATTTGTTTATAAGGATTTAAAAATAAGTAATGTCCTAAAAAATAGAACAATATATAAAATATATGAAATTTTGTCTGATATATTTTATTTTGTCTGAATTATTTATTAGTTCTTTAGCATGGACTAAAATATCGTGGAGATCAAAGAGTATAAAACAAATTCCATCTTATCCAAATAAAGAAGAATTAATGAAAGTTGAATCAGAATTATCTAAATTAGCACCTTTAGTTTTTGCAGGAGAGTGTGATAATTTACAAGAATCATTATCAAAAATTAGTATTGGTCAAGGATTTTTATTAATGGGAGGTGATTGTGCAGAAAGTTTTAAAGATTTTAAAGTTGATAAAGTTAGAGATACGTATCGATTAATATTACAAATGGGATTAATTTTAACATATGGTTCAGGTTTACCTGTAACTAAAATAGGCAGAATGGCAGGACAATTTGCTAAACCTAGATCTGAAGAATATGATACAGATGGACTATTAACTTATAGGGGTGATATTATTAATGATATTAATGACAGAACACCAAATCCTCAAAGAATGTTACACGCCTATTATCAGTCTGTACAAACATTAAATATTTTAAGAGCATTTTCTTACGGTGGATATGCAGATATAAAGAGAGTTCATGCATGGAATTTAGATTTTGTAGAAAAGACAATTGAAGGATCAAAATATCGTATATTAGCAGATAAAGTTAGTCAAAGTTTACAATTTATTCAAGGTTTAGGAATAAATACTAGAGATGATAAGTTTATTGCAACAAATATTTATACTGGTCATGAATGTCTATTATTAAATTATGAGGAATCATTAACTAGATATGATTCACGTAGTAATAAACCATATGATTGTTCTGCACATTTAGTTTGGTTAGGAGAAAGAACAAGACAATTAGATGGTGCTCATATAGAATTTATGAGAGGAATTAATAATCCAATAGGTATTAAATTATCTGAAAAAATATCTAGTGGAGAATTAATTAAATTACTTAAGTTACTAAATCCTAATAATATACCAGGACGTATTGTATTAATAACAAGAATGGGTGCTATTAAATTAAAAGAAAAGTTACCAGAATTAATTAGAATAATACAAAATAATGGTTTAAATGTAGTATGGTGTTGTGATCCAATGCATGCAAATACAATAAAAACAGTTAGTGGAATTAAAACAAGAGAGTTTGATTTAATAAAAAATGAGGTTATTGAGTTTTTTAATATCCATAAAAAAATGGGCACCTATCCCGGTGGTTTACATTTAGAACTCACAAATGAAGATGTTACAGAATGTACTGGTGGAGAAATTAATGGTATAAATGAATCAGATCTTAATAAAGCTTATTATTCACAATGTGATCCCAGATTAAATGGTATGCAATCTTTAGAATTAGCTTTTATTGTAGCTGATTTATTAAAATAATATTTTACCAAGTTAATTAATGAAGAATTTATATTTTAATAAATATTTAAAATATAAAAATAAATATTTAGCTTTGAAAAATCAGATAGGTGGTGAATGTGATCCTATTCCAGATGATAAATATGAAGATCCAATTAGTTTAGAAAATCTATTAGATCGTTCACCTGAATATAGAATAACTGTAAATGGTAAGTGTTATGATATTAGAGATATTCATAAATGGATAATTGAAAAGGGTAAAAAATTAGATCCATTAAAAAAAAAAGTTAGTCTTGTAGATAGACAGAGAATAATTGATACTTTTAATACTAAACCATTAACATTAGATGAAGAACAAGAAATTATTAACAGAATAAAGTATTGGGAATCCTATTATAGAAATGCACCTTTAAAAATAAGATCAAATAGAAATATAACATTAGTTGCTATTGAAAAAATTCCACATTTTCTTTTTTTAAAAGATGTATCAGAAGATCTTAAAGCAGATAGAGAAATAGTATTAGCTGCTGTTAAAAAAGATGGTCGTAACTTAGAATTTGCATCAGAAGATCTTAAAGCAGATAGAGAAATAGTATTAGCTGCTGTTAAAAAATATGGTCGTGCATTAGAATTTGCATCAGAAGATCTTAAAGCAGATAAAGATGTAGTTTTAGCTGCTGTTGAAAATAATGGTCGTGCATTAGAATTTGCATCAGAAGATCTTAAAGCAGATAGAGAAATAGTATTAATTGCTGTTACAAATACAGGTAACATGTTACAATACGCATCACCAACGCTAAGAGCAGATAGAGAAATAGTATTAGCTGCTGTTACAAATAATAGCCAAGCATCAAAAAAGTTTAGAAGAGATATGTTTTCATTAGATTATGCATCAGAAGATCTTAAAGCAGATAGAGAAATAGTATTAATTGCTGTTACAAATAATGGAGAAGCATTAGAATATGCATCACCAACGTTAAGAGCAGATAAAGAAGTAGTTTTAGCTGCTGTTAAAAATTATAGCCAAGCAATACGTTATGCATCAGTAGAGCTACAAGATGATCCTGAAATAATAGAAGCTGTTATAAATAGTTTATAGCAGTCAAGAAAGTGATGATGAAAGAAAACAAACTATTAATGATTATTATTTTTATAAAATATTATCATAATATTTTTTAATACTTATAAATATAATGTTAAGACTAATTTTTTATTTTTATTTGATAATTAACTTCATCTAATTTACTCATTATTATATAATACAAATATATTTTTATGTAATAATTTGTTTATAAGGATTTTAAAATAAGTAATGTCTTAAAAATAGAATAATATATAAAATATATGAAATCTTATTTAATATATTTTATTTTATTTGAAGTATTTAATACTTCTTTATCTTGGACTAAAACATCATGGAGATCAAAAAACATAAAACAAATACCAGTCTATCCAAATAGTGAAGAATTAATTAAAGTAGAATCAGTATTATCTAAATCAGCACCATTAGTATTTGCAGGTGAGTGTGATAATTTACAAGAATCATTATTAAAAATTAGTATTGGTCAAGGATTTTTATTAATGGGAGGTGATTGTGCAGAAAGTTTTAAAGATTTTAGTGTTGAAAAAGTTAGAGATACATATCGTTTAATATTACAAATGGGATTAATTTTAACTTATGGATCGGGTTTACCTGTAACTAAGATTGGTAGAATGGCAGGACAATTTGCTAAACCAAGATCTGATGAATATGATTCAAATGGTTTATTAACTTATAGGGGTGATATTATTAATGATATTAATGATAGAACACCAAATCCTCAAAGAATGTTACAAGCATATTATCAATCTGTTCAAACATTAAATATTTTAAGAGCATTTTCTTATGGTGGATATGCAGATATTAATAGAGTTCATGCATGGAATTTAGATTTTGTAGAAAAAACAATTGAAGGATCAAAATATCGTAAATTAGCAGATAAAGTTAGTCAAAGTTTAAGATTTATTCAAGGTTTGGGAATAAATATTAGAGATGATAAGTTTATTGCAACAAACATTTATACTGGTCATGAATGTTTATTATTAAATTATGAGGAATCATTAACAAGGTTTGATTCACGTAGTAATAAACCATATGATTGTTCTGCACATTTAGTTTGGTTAGGAGAAAGAACAAGACAATTAGATGGTGCTCATATAGAATTTATGAGAGGAATTAATAATCCAATAGGTATTAAATTATCTGAAAAAATATCTAGTGAAGAATTAGTTAAATTGCTTAAAATACTTAATCCAAATAATATACCTGGACGTATTGTATTAATAACAAGAATGGGTGCTATTAAATTAAAACAAAAATTACCAGAATTAATTAGAATAATTCAAAATAATGCTTTGAATGTAGTATGGTGTTGTGATCCAATGCATGCAAATACAATTAAAACAGCAACTGGAATTAAAACTAGAGAGTTTGATTTAATTAAAAATGAAGTTATAGAGTTTTTTAATATTCACAAAAAAATGGGCACCTATCCCGGTGGTTTGCATTTAGAGCTAACAAATGAAAATGTTACAGAATGTACAGGTGGGGAAATAAATAGTATAAATGAATCCGATCTTAATAAGGCTTATTATTCTCAATGTGATCCCAGGTTAAATGGTATGCAATCTTTGGAATTAGCTTTCATTATAGCTGATTTATTAAAAAAAAATAATATTTTATCAAATTAATTAATGAAGAATTCATATTTTAATAAATATTTAAAATATAAACATAAATATTTAGAATTAAAAATGCAAATTGGTGGATCAAAAAAAATATCTACCGATATTTTTACAGAAATTAAATCTTTAGAAAAATCAAACATAAACAGATTTATGAAAAAATTTCTTTTACAAAAAGAAATTTTAAATAATATAATTAATGATGAAGATAATGTATATCCATTACAACTATATATTAATTTAGATGGTACTGATAAAAAAATGATTGATTATTTATTTCCATCAGATGAAAAAATATTACAAAACATAGATAAAAATGGAAACACCATATTTCATACTTTAATCAAAAAAAATAATATTGATTTAATAGAATATATTTATTTTAAAGATGAAAATATTGCACAAAAAATTTTAGAAGCATTAGATAAATCAAATCGTTCATTAAGAGATTTAGCATTTAGACTTTTTTCAGATGATAGAATAATAACAAATGCAATTAATATGTTTTATGATTTTGAAAATTATGGTAATAATAAAATGATGTACTTAAGACGTGTATCATATGAACCATTAATTAAACCAAAAAAATCTTCGGATTTATCTGCAGAAGTTGATACAGTAGTTATTAAAAAAGAAGGAAAAAGAAAAATTTTTACTGATATTCTTAAAAATAATGAAGAATTAAATAAATTAATAAGTGGTACACCAATTAAAAGAAATGGTCGTAAAATAGTTTTTTATTTTCATCCAATGTCTAAAAATATTCTTAATCGATATATAACTAACGAACAAATTAAAACAATAGATACATTGTATTTAGTTAAAAGCAAAACTAATACTGAAGAAGAACAAATAAGAGAACTTATACCTAATTCATGGATTGTAAATAATATTAGATTTGTTGATAATTTTGGTTTTGATTCAAAAGAAATTGATTATATTGTTCAACTAGAATATGATTATACAGAACAAGAAAGTGATGATGAAAGTAATCAAGAAGGTGATACTAAAAAAACTCAAGAAGGTGATAATGAAAGAAAACAAACTATTGAAGATTATTATTTTTAAAAAATATTATTATAATATTTTTTAAGTTTAATACTTATAAATTATAAATATAAATATAATGTTAAGACTAATTTTTTATTTTTATTTGATAAATAAACATAAAATAGTTAATAATTTAACTTATAAAAAAGAAAAATACCAAAAACCTAAAATAATAAATAATTTAAATTACAAAAATGAAAAATATAAACAACCTAAAATAATATATAAATTTAAATAGTTTTTTTATTATAAATATCTAATGTTCTTGCTGAAGGATCAACATAATTCGAAACAACAGTACCATCTTTATTCCATTTAGGTTGCCAATAATGTGGAATAATATTTAATCTTTTTTCACCAAAAAATTCAATAAATTTATATTTATAATATTCTTTTTCGGTCATACCATATTTTTCTTGAATATATTCTTGAATAATTTGAAACCAAGAATTTTCAGTTCCACTTACACCATCACTAAATGCTTCTTTTTTACGCCAAAGTACTTCTTTAGGTAATAAATTATCATATTCAAATGCTTGTCTTAACCACCATTTTTCAACACCTTTTGTTAATGGATGTCTTTCTCTTGATGGAATTTTCCAATAGGCTTCAATAAATTCTGGATCAAGTAAAGCTACTCTTGCCTCTAATCCCCATCTTGCTATACAACGATCACTTCTTTTAACATCAAAGTAGTGAATTTTATTAACATATTCAATTGCTGTTGAATGAATTTGTTCAGGATCAGGAGCATAATAATTAAACAAGTATGATGAACAAACTTCATCTGGACCTTCACCAACAAATAAAACTTTTGCATCAGTATTTTGACTAATATATTTACTAACTAAATATTGACCAACAGATGCTCTAATTGTAGTTGTATCCCATGTTTCTGTTGTATATATAGCATCATTAATTGCTTGTAAACCTTCTTCCGGTGAAAATATTACTTCAGTATGATCAGAACCAATATGGTCAGCAACCATTTTAGCATATTTTAAATCACTGCCATGATTCATACCACAACAAAATGTTCTAATTTTTTTGTTCATTACTTTTGATGCAACAGAAGCAACTAAACTTGAATCAACACCACCTGATAATAGAAATGCCATTGGTTGATCAGAATCTAAACGTCTAGTAATTGAATTGATTACACTTATTTTAATATTTTTTAATGCATCAATTTCTGGTAAATAAGTATTTTTGATATTTTTGTATAACATATTAAATTCAAAAGATTTAATAGGAGTTTTTTCATCTTTAAAATTATAATAAATTACATGCCCTGGTGGGAATTCTTTAATATTACCATCAAAACTATCACACCCTTTAATTTCAGATGAATATAAAATTGGTTCTTTACAAGTTTTTGGTTCTGAGTAATATAAAGGTCTAATACCAATACTATCTCTTCCAGAAATTAAATTTAATAATTTATTATTTTCATCAAATTCAAAAAGTACAAATGCAAATTCTCCTTTGATATCATCAATAAATAATTCTAAAAATTCATTAAATGATAATTTTAAATATAGTTGAGGTATTGTTAAACAATCACTTTTTGTATTAATAGGTAAACTATAAGTGGATATTAATTCTTTATAATTATAAATTTCTCCATTACAAATAAATACAATTGTTTTATTATTATCTTTTAAAACATAAGGCTGATTTGATTTAAAACTTAAATCCATAATTGATAGTCTATGAAACCCTACAATTACGTTATTATAAATTTGAAAATTACTAAAATCTGGTCCTCTATTCTTGATCTTCATAAAATCACCAAATAGTTTCGTAAGATCACAACCTTCTGGATTAATAAATGTCCATATTCCACACATACTTTTATAATATTTAGACTAAATGTTTTTTTAAACAATTTTTTTATATTTAAATATAATGGAAACTACTTTATGTCCATATAAGTACATATTTGGAGAACCAAATAAAGGCGTACATGCACATAGACTATTTGATTTAGCAATAGTTGATATTCTATGTACAATTGGTGTAGCTTATGGTATTTCAAAATATTTTAACCAAGATTTTAAGGAAGTATTATTAGTATTATTTTTACTTGGTATTATTTTACATAGACTTTTTTGTGTAAGAACAACTATTGATAAATTGATATTCTCTTAATAAATAAATTATTTAAAGATATATTGATAATAATATTTATACACAGTATGAATTCAGTATTAAAAAATGGAATTAAAAATTTTTCTAGTTATTCAAAAACTAGTTCAAATGCATATGATATATTTAAAAAATCATGCTATTCTAAAGTAGATTTTAAGATCAATCAAGATAGACCATTACAAGAGGCAGTATTACGTTTTAGTGCTCTAAATATAAGTTCATTGGCAGTTGTTGATGATAATGAACTTTTAGTTGGTGTATTATCAAAACGTGATTATATAAACAAAGTTGCAGCTTTAAATAAAGAAAATAATAATTTAAAAGTCAAAGATATTTGCACAAATAGTGGAAATATTATTATAGCAAAAAAAAGTGATTCATTAGATAGTTGTATGAATAAAATGTTATTTAAAAATATTCATCATTTATTAATTACTGATGATAAAAATAAAAATTTTATTGGTATGATTTCAATGAAAGATATTATTCAAGATTTAATGAAAAATAAACAAGAAACAATCACAAGATTAACAGATTTTAATATAGGTAAAGGAGCTTATTTTGGTAGTGAATAAATTATTTATTATCTATAAAAATAGAATGAAAACCTAAATTTAGTTCTTCATTTAACGGTATATCAATATATTCATATGTATCAAGATTTAAAATCAATAATTTACTATCTTTATTGTTAAAAATACTAAAATAAAAAGCAATTAAATAATAATAATCACCAAATTTTTTTATAGATGGTTCACCGCATATAAATTTATTTACAAATTCTATTTTCTTTATGATTTTCATACCTTCACATATAACAAAACCATTTGGTATATTATTATTAATACTTCTCAATAATGTCTTATTATTAAATAAAATTGGAAATTCTAAATTCATATCTTCAAATTCAAGATATTTAATAATTTCTACTTTTTTAGTTTTTTTATTAATGATAATTTCTCTATATTTTCCTTCAATATTTAATTCATTAAAATCAATGTTATCATATATAGATGCATATATGTTAATATAAGTATTATTTTCTTTATAGTTTGCATAATGAAAAATATAAAAACTTTCATTTACATTATATTTTTCAATTTCCATAGTATTTTTATTTAATATATTTATAATAGTATTTTTAGTAGAATCTAATTTAACAGGCATTGGTTTGTTGAATATTTCTTTATAATTAATAATTAATGGTGAATCAATAAAAATAATTTTATTTTCATCACTAATAAAATCATGAATAATAGGTAAATATTTTGTATTGATATTTTTATTTTTAATTATATCAAAGTTATTATTTAATTTATAATATGATATCATTTTAGTATATACATCATAATCAATTGTCTCTATATAATTATTAATATATTTTGAATGAGCAGAAAAGTGTGTAATATTATTAAGTGGCATTTTGTTTAAAGTATAAATTTGTTTATTTGAAAAATCAATCTTAATTTTATAAGGAACATCTCTTTCATATAATGCATATGTATAATCGTCAATATTTAGTAATGCTGTATTTGATACACCTAATAATGATGGTAATAAATTAACTGTACTAAAGATTTCAAATATTAATTTTAATAATCTATTATTAGGGATACATCCATTTTCTTCTTCATATTTAAATTTATCTGTTCTAATAAAATATTTTATTAATGTTATTTCATTATTATCAAAAAAAATACCCTGTATTAAACCATCACCAGTAAATAAATCAAATATATTTGTTATATTATTTATATCAACATTTGGACCAATTAGCCCATAGAATCCATTAATATTTTTTATAACATTTTCTTGAGAATCTGTCATTTTATAATTTATTTTTTTTATAACTTCTTTATCTTTTACATTAAATTTTGGTCCAAATGGGAATTTTATAAAAAATCCATTAATTAATACTATATTAAATAATATTATTTTAAAAAAAAAAGTATTTATCATTAATTAATAATAAGATTATATTTTTAAGATAAAACTTATAGCTTTCATAATAGTTATTTTTTATAATTAATAAAATAATTTGTATGTGTTTTACTAAAAATTTTATTTTGTATTTTTTTTTTTAAGTCATTTATTATTTCTATATTTTGTTTTGTAATAAGTGTTGGATTAAAAATATTACCATATATATAACTATAATTTGATTCAATATCTTGTAATAAATATAATATCATTAAAGTTGTATGATTTTTAAAAACATCTTTATAAAAATATCTTAAACTTGCTTCTCCCATAATAATTGATTCTGATTTACTATTTATGTTTAATAATTGTACATTATCAAATGTAGATTCTCTTGGAACATTAAATTTTAAAATAAATTCTAAATCAATTTCAGAATTATTATTAATTTTTTCATTTAATTCATTTAATAAAATATTCATTATATCTTCTGAAACATAATTATCAAAAGCTCTTGACATTGCAATGTCTACTCTCCATATTTTATCTTGAAATCTACCACAGTTTGTTACATTTATTCCCATTTTAGATGAATTAATTATTTGAGGACAATGAGCAACTATTATTTTTAAATTACTAATATCACCTTTAATATTTAAAATATTATCTTGAAAGATTTTTTTACATTCTAAGTCGGATAAAGCTAAATTATTTATTCCATTTGTTCTATCCCAAAATGGACTATCTTTATTTGTTATTAAATAATTAAATTTATAATTTGGATTAAGCAAAAAATTTCTTACATGATTGTTATAATGTTCAATAAATTCTTTATTATTATCAAAGTATTGTTTATTTTCTTCTAAAAAATTTGGATTAATACCCCCGTGACATATGATATATTTACCTATTCTTACCACACCATATAAATTATCTTTATTTTCTTTTATCAATAAAGCAATATTACTTTTACGTGAATCTAAATTTATTAAAGCTTTACGACTAACGTAATTTAATTTTTCTTCTAAATTCATTATTTCGTGATTACCTAACACAATAATAATTTTACTATTATATAATTTTGCTTTATTATTTAAATCTAAAAGTAATTTTAGTATTTTATAATCACAATCTTCATCATGAACTACTAAACTACAAACATTATTTATTATATTTCTACACCGATCGATTAGATCACCTGCGAATACAATTATACAATCTTTTTTATTTTTATTCCAGTCTATGTCTTCATTATTATAATAATCACACCCATCTAATAATAAAATTTCTTCACCATATTGTTTAACAATATCTGTTGTTTTAATATCAGAAAATAATACACATCCTGTCATTATTAGTGCTTGTTTTAATGCATAAAAATCACCATGAATATCTCCGATAACATAAAGTTCACTTGGTAATTTTTCCCATATACCTGTGTTTGTTTTTTCCATTTACCTATACTTAGATAATAATTTTAAAAAATTGAAAAAAAAAATTTTTTACTAATATTTATTATATTATGGATAGTGAAGATATTAAAATATGGACAGGTAGTTATGATATAGAAGAAAAATACTTGGATAAAATTTCAAGTTGTAATCTAGATAGTTATTTTGAAGAAGAAGAAAAATATAAAACAATTGAAAATGATATTGATGAAATAATAAAGTATTCTTCATTTCCTAAACTATTAAAAAAACAAAAAATTGATATTACTTCTAAATGCAATTCAATTAAACAAACATTATATGATGATATTGCTGATTGGCATGATACATGTGAACTTTTACATGCTAAATTAAATGAATCAATTGATATAATAAATAAATTAACTCAGCTTAATACTGAATTAATAAATTCAAATTATGAATTACATAAACAAAACATCGATGATATCAATAAATCAATAGATATATTAAAAAATTCAATAGATATCAAAAACGAAATTAAGAAAAGAAAAATTGATTCATAAACAATATGCTGTAATTAGTAAAAGTTATAATGATCATATATATGAAATTCAAAATAACAGAATAGCAACTGATAGTGTAAAAAATAATATTACATCTTTTTATTTTACCCATCTCTCTCCCATAAGTAAAAAGTGAATTCATTTTTAATTCACTTTTAAAAATTATTAAAGAATATAATTTATATCGTATATATAATGAATAAAAAAGTGAATAATAATAAAATTTTTATATGTAAATTTGCAATAAAAATATTCTAGTGCAAGTAGCTTATGTAATCACAACAATAAATTTCATAGTGATGTAAGACAGTCAAAAGTAAGTCAACTTAAAATATATACATGTTCTCATTGCGGTAATAACTATAAACATAAACAATCGTGATGGTCCCACGAACAAAAATGTAAAAATAAAGATCCAGAAAATGATCGTGTATATTCTAATTATAAAGCATATAAAATGGATGCAATTAAATTAGCAATTTATAATGGATCTGACAAAAAGAAGTTATAATCATTGAAAAATATAAAATTAATTGAAAAAATAGATAGTGACAGTGATGATAGTGATATTGAAATATAAATATAAATAAAAATATATTATATATTATAATAATATGACAAAAAACTATAGTAATAAAAAAAATAAAATATTACCACCCCCTCCTTTAAATTCTAATAATAAAATTGTTCCACCACAAAAAGAAAATAATGGATCATTTATTGGTTCAATGATAAATGGTTTTGCACTTGGTACAGGTTCATCAATTGGTCACAATGTTGTGGGTAGAATATTTGGTAATAGTACAAACAATACTATTACAAAAACTGAACCTAATACTATTACAAGACAAAATTTAGGAGATGATCTACTAACAAAAGAATATTTAGAATGTACAAAATTAACATCATCAGATCATTGTAAACATTTACTTTTAACAAAAGAATATTTAGAATGTACAAAAATATCAACACCATCTCATTGTTCACATATTTTTGATGGTTATAAAAATACTTAAAAAATTGTTAATTAATTTTATTAATTTAATAAATTAATAAAATATGCTAACAAAAAACAAAACAATGAATATGAATAAATTTATTTCTCGAAGTCCATGTCTTTCTATTAAATCTGGATCAAAAGTGATTTGTATGACTTTTAAAGAATTGAAAGAAATCAGAAATGAATTAAAAATACCAGAATTTCAAACAGATCTTAATGAAGATAAAGTTTATGAAATGGTCGAAAGTTATAAAAATAATTCTCATCATTTTAGTTCAAGATGTTTAATATCAATAGCCCATAATATTGTAGGATCTCATGAAGAATATTTAGTTATTGATGGTCAACATAGAATTGAAATGGCTATAAAATTATTAGAACAAAATATTAATAATACATTATTGGTTGCTATTATTGATGTTAAATCTAAAACAGAATTAGATAAACTATTTCAAGATATCAATAAAGATTCTGCAAAATGTTTAATAAATTATTATGGTATTTTTGAAAAACAAATATATGAAGAAATCAAAGCAATTATAACTAATGATAATAATTTTCTATCTAAAAGTTCTTCAACAAAAAAATCATTATACTCACCATCGGAATTTATTGATTTATTAATTAATCGAAATATAATTAATAATATAAAAGAAAATTATAAATTTAAGGAATCAAAAGAAATATATAATTTTATTAAAGAAAAAGAAAAAGAATTTTTTAATAAAATAGAATATTTAGAACAATATCATACAAATAAAGAATTATTTAAAGTTAATGAAATTAAAAGTATTGAATCATTAAGTTGCATGTTTATTAAAAATAATAATTTTATTGATTACTTATGTAATGATAAAATAAAACCAATACATAACTATAAAAAAAGAGAATCAATTAGTAAAGAATTACAAAGACACGTTTGGTCACAAGAATTTGAATCAAAAACAAGTGGTAAATGTCCCATTTATAACTGTTCCCGTGTATTATCTTTAGATATCTCAAATAGTTGGCAATGTGGTCATATTATTAGTTTACATAATGGTGGTACTATTGAAGCAAAAAATTTAAAACCAATTTGTCCATCATGTAATCAATCTATGTCATCAACAAATTGGGATCAATGGGTTGATCAACAAATGTGCAATGATATAATTGCAGATTATTTTGAAGATCAAGATGATATAATAAAATGTAAAATAAGAAATTGTAAAAATAAAGTATCAATTAATAATTTTAAACCACATTTTAGTATTAAAACAAAGAAACCTCGACCTATATGCAATTGGTGTTTTAATTAATTTTTTATTAAATATGTTAATATATGAATAAATATTATAATAAATATTTAAAATACAAAAACAAATATTTGCAAATAAAAAATCAGTTTGGTTCAGCTTTTAAGAATCTACCTGAAGCACCAACAACTGATAATGAAGATTATATATGTGGAATATGTTTGAAACAAATTGAAGAAGGAATTTATGATCTTGATGTAACTCAATGTGAAAATTTACATTTATTTCATACTGTATGTATTACAGAATGGTGTTATACAACTCCAAATAAATGTTCATGTCCTATTTGTCGTATTGATACTGTTTTTTATCCTCAAATTTTACCGCAGGTAAGATTAAATAGAAATTATTTATTAAAAAGATATCGGTATATAAATGATTTAAAAATTATTAATCTTGAACAAAATCTAATTGAAGCAATTGATTTTCAAGTTTTCCAAGGTTTAAATGATTTAAGACTAATAAATCTTTCTTTTAATAGAATTAAAAATATCAATTTTAGAACTTTTCAAAATTTACATTTTTTAGAAAAAATTCTACTTAGAAGTAATCAAATTCAAAATATTGATCCTCGAACTTTTCAAAATTTAAATAATTTAATAGAAATTAATCTTATTGATAATCAAATTCAAATTATTGAGCCTCAAACTTTTCAAGGTTTAAATAATTTACGTAAGATTAAACTTGAAAATAATAAAATAAAAAAAATTAATGATCAAACTTTTCAAAATTTACATTCTTTAGAAAGTATTTATCTTGGTAATAATAAAATTCAAATTATTAACCCTCAAACTTTTCAAAATTTACCTAATTTAAGATTCATTGGCCTTGGAAATAATAAAATTAAAACTATTAATCCTTTGACTTTTCAAAATTTATCAAAATTAAAAATTATTGATCTTAGTGATAATCGAATAGAAATTATTGATTCTATGACTTTTCAAAATTTACATTCTTTAGAAGGTGTTTTTCTTACTAATAATAGAATAAAAAGTATTAATCCACAGACTTTTCAAAATTTACAAAATTTAGTATTTATTAATCTTTCTCAAAATCCAATTCAAGATAGGCAATTTATTCAATATTTAAATTCTAAAATACTTACAGAGTTTTAATTTATTTCATAAAAATTTATATTCTTTAGAGATAATAATATTATTTTGATTTTTCTATTATAATATATATGAACTATAAAGTCAAATATTTAAAATACAAAAATAAATATTTAGTATTAAAGAAACAATATGGTGGGTTGTTGACAGATGAAGAAAAAAATTTATTAATAAAAGCTGGTTTTGAAAAAGGAGTTATAGATTCTCTAGAAATGCAAGATACAAACCCATCATATATTGCTGGAATAATTGCAGAAGCACAAAAAGCAATTGCATTAGGTCAACCAGCATATGTTGATAATTCAAAAAAAAATTTAGATTATCTAAGAGATATTACAATCCAAGAAAATAATATTAAAGATTTAATAGAAGAGCTCCATAGAAAAGAAGAAATCTATAATAATTTATTTAAAAGTTTACATCAAGGTGGATTAAACTTTACAATTGATGAAATTCGATTATTATTTAATCACGGATGGAATATTGATAGTATAAATGAAGTTGGTTTGCAAATAACCCCTGAACTAAAAAATAAAATTATACAAGATTTATCTAAATTACCATTACAAATACCTAAAGATATACAAATTATCAAGGGGAAAATAGAATTTGCTATAGACCGCCTAAAATCAACATTAAATAGGTATACAACTAATACTTAGTTTTTATTTATATAATCAATGCTTGTATAAATAACACGTGATAATATTAGTTATAATTTAGTATATTGTCAAAAAAATAATTTAGATATCGATCCAAAATATATTACATAACATTATAACTATATAATATTTAATTATAAAAATAATATAGGATAAAGAAATATATTTATAAATATTATGGATGAATTAAAAAAAAAGAGAGAAGAAATATTATCTCTGACAAGCAAATATCAAAAGAAAATATATTCATTACAAAATGATCTTATAAATATAGAAAAAGAAATATCAAAGTTTTCAGAAAAAGAAATTATACATTCGTTGACATTAAGTGAACAACAAAAAAAAATAGTTGAAGCCGAATTTGACAATATTTTAGTAATAGCATGTCCTGGTGCAGGTAAAACACATACATTAATTTCAAGATATATAAATATGGTTGTTGTTAAAGAAGTAAAACCAGAAAGTGTTTTGTTAATAACATTTACTAATAAAGCAGGACAAGAAATGTTGAAAAGAATGGAAGAAGTAATACCCAATAAATTACCATTTTATGTTGGATCATTACATGGTTTAAGTTATAGAATTTTACAAAAATATTATAGCATAAATTACACTATTTTAGATGAACATGAAACTAAAGAATTAATAAAAAATGAAACAAATATTTTTCTTTCATGTTTACCAATTAATGATCAAATTGATAATGAAGACATAAAAATAATTAAATCTAAAATATGTTTTATTATAGACCAAGTTTCAACAACATTTCCATTAAACTTTAAGGCTGTATTAAAAAAAATAAATTTATTAAAATATGTATCACTTGTACAACAAATATATAAAGCATTTTGTAAAAGAAAAAAACAAGAAAATTATATTGATTTTAATGATTTAATGATAATGTTTTGTGATTTTTTAAAAAATAATAAAAGTGATGAATTTAAAAATCAAATTAAATATGTATTTTTTGATGAGTATCAAGATATTAATCCAATACAAAATTATATATTATCAGTTTTTAAAGGAAAATCTAAAATTATGGTAGTTGGTGATGATGCCCAATCTATATATTCATTTAGAGGTTCTTCAGTTAACTTTATTTTAGATTTTCCAAATAATTTTACACCAAATGAGAAATATTTACTAGTTGAAAATTATAGATCTACACCCGCAATTGTTAATTTTTGTGAAGAAATTATAAAAAAAAATACTAATCAATTTAAGAAAGAAGTAAAATCAATACAAAAAGAAAATGGTATGTTACCAGATATCCACGCATTTGAAAAAAAATTTACAAAAGAATTCACAACTAGAGAAGATCAATATAGATGGGTTATAAATGATATTATTGATAAATATAATAGTGGTGTTAAATTATCAGAAATTGTTATTTTAGCACGTAAAAATGATATATTAGATAAAATAGAATTTGAATTATTATCAAGTAAGTTACCATTTGTTAAACAATTAGGAATATCCTTACTTGATAAAACACACATTAAAGATTTTTTAGCATTTATTATAATTTTAAATAATAAAAAAAGTTCAATTCATTGGAAACGTATTATTAGTTTGCATAAAGGATGGAATATTAACAAAGCAAATGAATTAGTTGATTCAACAAATGATATGCAAACAAAAATAAAAGAATTATCAAGTACAAATAATGAAATGTTAACATTAATATCATTTTTTAATCAAATAAAAAATATTAATAAAGAATCAGAAAAAGCAAAATATATATTATCATATTTAGAAAATTTATGGTTTATTAAAAATAGAAATTTTGAAAGTGAACGTAGAGATATTTTAAATTTATTATTTTTTTTAAGAAACTCTACATTAAATGAATTTATTAATGATTTATATCTTAATAGAAATATAGAAATTGATATTGATAATAAAGTTTTTTTATCAACTGTTCATGGATCAAAAGGTTTAGAATGGAATTATGTTTATGTTATTGATGTAAATAATATTGATTTCCCATCAATTAGAACATCTTATTTTAAAGATGAACTTGATGATATGGAGGAAGAAAGAAGATTATTTTATGTTGCATGTTCTAGAGCAAAAAAATATTTAACAATTACATATCATATTGATCAAAATACAAATGTATCACCATTTTTAAGAGAGCTTGATAACAAATTATTTATTGGAAATATGTTAAACGATGATAGTAATATATTATTATTAAATCATATACCAAAAGATGTGTCAACAATTATAAAAAATTATGGGCATCAAAATATTTGTGAATTATTAAAAAATTTAAATGTTAAAGAAAAATCATTACATAATGAATTTTTATTTAAAATTAATGATATAAAAAATAAAAAATATATTGGAACTTTTTTTTATTATTTAATTCCAAAAATACTTCATAATAATTTTCCGGAAAAGATGAAAAAATTTGATTTAAATTGTATTCATAAAGAAAAAATTTATTATGAATATATAGATGAAAATACTCATTGGTCAAATATGTTTGAAAATATTTTACATATTGCTTTAAATGGAATAAATGATCAATCCCAAATTAAAAAGTTACTAATAAATGATGAATCTTTAAAATTTTATAAAGAATTAGAAATAGGTATTATTAAACTTGTTGAAATGTTTAAACCAAAAACTATTTTTTCAAACTACAATATTAATTTTGATAAATTAAAAGCTGTAGTAGACTTAGTATTTGATGATATACTTATTGAAATAAAATTTTCTGAAAGTGAAACATGTAATTTACAAAATGTTTGTCAAATATTAACATATGGTTATTTGATTTATAAAAAAGGAATTCAAATTAATAAAGTATGTATTTATAATATAAAAACAGGTTTAATCAATATTATTGATACAAGTACTTTTGATTACAATGAATTTTATAAAAGATTTTATGATATAAATTAAATGATGTTAGTGCTCTTTATATTTATAAATTTGTATAAACTAAATTAATAATATTTTCAACACTTTCAAGAGCACCTTGTATCCATCCTTGATTTGTGCTTAATAATTCACCAACAACAAAAATATTTTTTTTAGGATTTTGACATAACTTAATAAATTCTTTTCTGGATTTATATTTTTCAGGTAATGGTTTATAATAATGAGTACCAACTTCCCAATAAAATGATTTTATTGCTTCTAATTTTAATGATTTATCATTTAGATTTAAAGTTTTTTCAAGTTCTTTACAAAAAAAATTTTTATTATTTAGTTTTTCACTAAAATATATTGCATCTTTATTATCAGTGTATGCAATCATATATATTCCTTTTTCTTTATTTATTGGAATAATTTTTTTTAATGGACCATTTACAATAGTATATCCATTAATTAAATCATTTATTATTTTTGTTGATTTTTCGTCAAATTTACCATATGTTCTTAAAAAGGTTTGTCCTTTAATATTATTAAATATACTATAATTTGGTAATAGTTGTTTAACTGTATCAATTGTTGTTGCAATTATAATTTTTTTTCCAATAAATTCTTTATTTTTATTTGTTTCAACAATATATTTATCATCATCAGATTCAATATTTATTGCAGTAAAACCTAATTTTATTTTATCATAACTAATTTGTTTACATAATGCATCTAATAATTCATTCCATTTAATATATAATATTTCAGAACCAGATATATTATCTTCAAAACCATAATGAAATATTGTTTCATAAGCATCTTCATTTTCATAATCTGAGTAACCCATAAATCTAACAAATTTTGTATAAACTTCATTTCCTAAAATTAATTTTCCATATTTTTTAAATGTTAAATTTTTATGTGTTTCTTTGTTATAATTTTTTTTTAAATCACTATATACTTTTTTAAAATCAATTTTACTTATATTGGAGCTATAATTTACATTAAATTTTACAGCTGTTGATCCTACATTTAATTCAGATAAAAGATTTATTAGTAAATAATCTTTATTTTTTCTTCCAATTCCAGCTCCAATATTTACATTTGTACCACAAAAATTATAAACATTCATTCTGCCTCCTACACAATTTTTTTCTAATATTATTATTTTTGCATTTTTATTTTGTTTTAATATTTTATATGCAGTATATAAACCAGATATACCAGCTCCAATAATTATATAATCATATATCATTAAAATAAATTAGATAATAATTATTATCATCTTGATATATCATTATAACTATCCTTTTTACTTATTTTTAAATTAATATAATTGTTTCTAACATCATAAAATTTATCTTGATTATCTTAAAGTATATTTTGATGTTCTAATTGTATATTTTGATGTTCTAATTGTATATTTTGATGTTCTAATTGTATATTATATCTAAAAGTTTCATAAAATTCTACCATAAGTAATATATTATTTATCTTTTACAAATTGGCTTAAAGATATAATTATATTAATAGTATATGTTTAGATTTACTACTTTTATGATATTTTTATATACATCACTTGCTCTATCTCCTAATGTTAAGAATACTAATGTTAAACCACTAATTAGAGGTGTAACACCGCCATTCGAAAATAGTCAATTATTTAATTCTAATAATTTGTTTAAAGGGGTAAGCCCAGTATTTTTACGAGAAGCTGAATTAAAACATGGGCGTATAGCAATGTTAGCATCAATTATATTACCCACAATAGAACAATTTACAGATGGTCTTGCTATTAATCAATTTCAAGAGTTACCTAATATAACACAGTTAAGTTTAGTTTCACTAATGTTTATGAGTGAATTTTCATCAATGCTACGTGGATGGGTAAATCCATATGAAAAGCCATTTGCTTTGAAAGATGATTACCAACCAGGTGATTTAGGTTTTAAATTATGGAATATTGATGATCCTTTAATTGGTAATCAAATGGATAAAGAATTAAATAACGGAAGATTAGCTATGATTGGTGCACTTGGAATGATATGTCAAGAATTAGCAACAGGTAAACAACTTTTTAATTAGGTTATGTGCGATTTTATAAATAAACTCACACAAAAACTAAAAGTATCAACTCTTATAGTTATATATAATAATCTTTATGATCTACAATAAGGACATGTAATAGAACCTGTACGAAACCATGATGAAATACAGTTTCTACAAATTTGGTGATTACATCCAAGTGTAATTGTTTCAATAGGTCTTAAATTAGAATAACAAACAGGACAATCATTATTATGATTTAATAAAGTGGAGCGATCATTATGTTCACATAATTCTTTGATATAAAATGTACAAGTATTACCATAGAGTGGAATAATACTATATAATGCAATATTATCTATTGTTACATCTAATGGATCATTTTTTTCACCACTTTGTGTTCCAGCTAATATTATGTTAAAATTAATTATATTCATATGCGATAAAACATCATTTTTAATAAGTTCTTTTAGTTTTTTGATAGAATAATTAAAATTAATTTTTCGTGAAAATGTCTTACATGTATATGCGAGCTTAAAAGTGCAATTGATTATCATATTTATAATATTATTGAAATTAAATAAACAAAATTCAATTTTTTCTTAGTATATTATGATAATTATTTTTTCTATGATCAATACCTTTAAATTCTATAACTTGATAAAAATCGTCAAAAATTACATATATCATATTGATATTTGCACATAAATATTTATTTTCTTTAATTGATTTATGTACAAAAAAAAAATCTATATTTTTATATTTATTATTGAGTTCAAGTTTAACATAATTAATATGTTCACCACAATAACAATCTAATAATTTTAAATTATGACCATAATAAATCTTATTATCAATATAAATTTCATCAATAATATCTGATAAATAATTATATTTTTTTCTCAAAGACCAAATTTTATAATTATCTAATAGAAATGATAACATATGAATATATCTATTACTATATAAAATAAATATTCAATTTTTAATTAAATAAAATATAAAATTCGTTTAGTTTTGTTATATTATATTCTTTTGAGTGTATAGCCATTTTCTTTTTTTTTTCAATATCATCTACGGTTATATGACCAATTCCTGTTGATTGTTTTTCTAAGAAAAAAGAAAGAAATCCTAAGATAATAGTTCTTAAATTCCACATTGGGGACCATGATTCAGAATGATAACCTGAATTACTAAAACATAATTTTTTATTAATCTCAAATCTTCCATTAGGTGTTAAAAAGAAAAAGTCAGGTGGTTCCATTGGATGTCTGTGTGATAATTTAATATGTAAAATGTATTCTCCTTCATCATATTCATCTTTTAAACTATGAAATAAACAATAACACTGATATAAATCATTATCTTTACAAGCTACTTTAACATTTTCAATTGGATCTTTATTTATATCTTCATAATCTTTCATTAATTTTTTTACAAATCTTGACATATTAATTTAATTTTATTATTATAAATAAATTATTCAATTTTTTATTATTCTTTCATTAATAGTTTGATTAGATACTTGTTATTGATATAAATTACATAATTAGTAAACGAATAGTAACTATTTTTTTTATAAAAATATTTCTGAAATTAAAGATATTCATAAATTATCAATATTTATAATTACATTTATGAAGCAATTGTAAAAATTGAATATTTTATACAATAATTAATAATTTAATCATTATGAGTATTAAATTTGATACAATTGTTTATCATAAATGTTGTCCAGACGGAGTTTCTGGTTTATGGTGTGCTCATTTGTACACTAATAATGAATTTGAAAAAGTAAGTATGAAAGCAGGAATAGATCCTGTTTTTGATACTAAAAAAAAAGATATTATTTTTATTGATGTTTGTCCATCAATTAATTATATATTAGTTCATACAAAATTAGCAAAAAGTATCACTGTTTTGGATCATCATAAAAGTGCATATGATACATATATAAAAAATAAAGATTTTTTAGAAAAGATTGAAAACTTAAAAATGATATTTGATATGAATAAATCAGGTGCACAAATTGCTTGGGATTTTTTCTTTGAAGGTGTGAAAAGAGCATGGTTTATTGATTATGTAGGTGATAGAGATTTATGGAGATGGGAATTACCAAATTCAAAAGAAATATCATCTGCATTTGAATTTAACAACTATTTTATAAATGAGGATTTAAATAAATTAGATTTATTAAATAATTATGATGAAAGTGATATTAATGGATTGGTTAATATAGGATTAATAATCAATCAATATCAACAAAAACTAATTGAAAACGAAGTTAATTATTCATATGAAGCAACATTAAAAATAGATGAATATATTTATAATGTAAGAATTGGACATATAATTGGAGGGATGGTATCTGATTTAGGAAATAAATTAGCAAATAAACCATTAAAAAATGGTAATTTACCTGATTTTGGAGTTGTATGGAATTATAATGTTGATACACAAGCATGGTTTGTAAGTTTGAGAGGTCATGATAATAGTCCTGATTTATCACTTATTGCAAAACATTTTGGTGGTGGTGGGCATGAAAAAGCTTCAGGTTTTAGAATAGAATATCCTAATACTTTATTAAGTATATTTATTATCAATAATAATTAATAAAAAATATATTTATTCAGAGATTAAATTAATTTGACTAGTTCTTACAGAAGATACTGTGATATTATTTTCATTAGTAACAGATGAGTTATCAGTAATAGATCCACCAGTGTGTGCTGAAGATGAAATATAATCTAAAAATGCATCAGTATTTTTTTTAGTTGTTTTGGTTTTTTTCCCTTTAGCTTTTCCTTTAGCAGGTTTTTGTTTAATTGGAGTAGAAGAGGATGAATCACTAGATTCAGATGATGATGATGTACTTGTAGTTTCACTTTCATCATTTAAATCATTTGTAGCACCACCAACCATATTTTGTTGTTGATATTTATTCATAACATATTTATACATTTCAGAAGAAATAAAAGGTGAAGTACTTGAAAAATTTTCAGAAACTTTATCATATGTAACATTATTATCATTTTTGTTTAAAAATAAATGGTCAAGATCAGTACTACTTGATTCAGATAATTTTGGTACATTAATTTTTTCAACTAATCTATTAGCTTCTGCTGAAATACCATATAAATTTGGAATATCACTAATTTGTTCTGTTTTAAGATTTTTCCAATTAATGGTTTCAGTTTGTGGTAAGGAATTAGATGCCCCCATAATATATAATGTTGGTTAGAAATTTTTTTTATATTTTTATTTATATATAAATTAATTTCTAGTTTTATATAATTTAATGAAAGAAAGTATTCTAATAGCTGTTATAATAATTTTTATTTATATATTTTTATTTTATAATAAAAAAAATGTAGTATTAGTTACAGGTTCTGACAATTTTACTAAATATTTAGTTTATAATGACGAACAAAAAAATGAATCTGCTAAATTATTAGAAGAAATAACAAATAATATGTTTAAATTAAAAGACTATTTATATCAAAATATAGAAAAGTTCCCTGATATGAGAGAGTATATAAAGCAACTAAATCGAAATTTAGATAAAGATAGAACATTAATTTACGAAAATGATCCCAAATCAGATTTAACATCATTTAGTGTAAATAAAGGTGAAGAAATTGCACTCTGTTTAAAAAGTAAAAAAACTGGATCAATTCATAATATAAATTTAATGATGTATGTAACAATTCATGAAATGGCACACATAGCTTGTCCTGAAATAGGTCATGGTGATTTATTTAAAAAGATTTTTAAATTTTTATGTGAACAAGGTACAGTTATTGGTATATATAAATATGATGATTATGAAAACAATCCAGTTGAGTATTGTGGAATGATGTTGTCATCATCAATAATATAATATTTTTAAATTATTTAATTAAAATAATTTATATATATATATTTTCTCATTATTAAATATTATGAAAGATCCAATTAAAATTATACATAAGTTTAAAAATAATAACAGAAGTATACAATATAAAGTATTTATTTTTATAGGTTCATTATTATCTGAAGAACTAACTAAAATACTTAAAATAATTGAAAATAAAGATTTTTTTAATAGTTTAGTAGTTTTGAATAATAAACAATATGGAGAATTAGAAAAATATTATGGAGAATTTTGGTATCAAAAATTTTTTATTAGTTATCATTTAAAATCACAAATTAAGCAAATTGATGGAACTGCTATTAAAAAGAAACAAATAATATCAAAATTTGGTGATGAATGGTATAAAAAACATATAAATGTTGGCAATTTTAAAAAAATTTCATATTCTTTTGCTGCAAGTTATTATGAAAATTTATTAGATAAGAAAAAAATTATTTTATCAAATAAAAAACCAGAAATTGATTTTAGAACTATAACACAAAATGATAAAATAAATCTTTCAGAAATTTTAGAATCTGAAGAAGATCATAAATTAAATGAAGATGATCAATTATTAAATGAAGATGATCAATTATTAAATGAAGATGATCAATTATTAAATGAAGATGATCAATTATTAAATAAAGAAAATAAAGAATTGAATGAAGAAGATAAAGAATTAATTGGTGGTTATGAAGATGATGATGATATAGATGATTTAACTGATGATATAGATGATATAGTTGATAACAATATAAAAGGAAAAAAAACAAAAAAAAAAAAAGATGACGAAGAAGAAGAATTAAATGAAGAAGATCTAGATGAAATGGTAGAAGAAGATTTTGATTTAGATGAAATTGTTAAATTATATAGTAATGAAAATTTAGAAAGTAATAAAACAATTCAAGAAACACAAAAATTAATTAGTGAAGCAATAAATGATAAAAAATGGGAAAAAAAAATAGATGATTTTGAATTAAAATATGATAAAAAATTAGATAATATGAATTTTAATGCAAATTTAGAAGATGTATATAATAAGTTTTATATAACAGATGAATATATTTTTAAAGATGATAATATAAAAGTTATTAAAAATAAAATATGTACAACAATTGAATTATCTGATATTTTTGGTAAAGGAATAAAATTAATACCTGAAGCACAATATTTTTGGTCTGAATATAATGGTATTAATGGAAAAGAAGAAATAATGATTGGACAAAAATGGATTAGAAGAAATGAATTATTAAAAATTGATATAAAACCAAATGAAAACTTAAAAGTTTATGAAAAATTAAGAAATAATTTATCTTATTTAAAAGATGCTTTTGGTTATAAGATAAAAAGAGAAGATGATGAGACAAATATATTAAGATTTTATGATGACTTTATGACAATGAATGAAATATTTATGTTAGATATTTTTAATGATTTAGGAACAAATTATGATTCTGATGCAGAAAGCAAAAGAAATTTATTTGATGTTTATATAAATATTTATTTTCCTTTAATAACATTTGAAAGATTTGAGGGTATAGTTAAATTATTAAATGGTAAAGGACAAAATGAATTAGCTTTAATAGAATCGGAATATTTATTATTAAAGAATGATTGTAAAATTGAAAAAGAAATTTATACAACAGTAGAAAAATCAAAAGATGATTTACAAAAATTTGATAAATATTTTTTGCCTAATCATATAATACAATCAAATATTCATGTAAACATAAATGATCCCAAAAATTTAACAGGAACAAATATTGATACAAAATATAACTTATACAGAATATTTGATAATTTTATTTTGTCAGAAAAATATCCATTTATTCAATATCAAACACCTGATGGTCAAATAACATATAAATATTATACACAACTTAAGAATATAGAAAATTCTGATACATTAGCTAAATGGTTTGAAATTGTACCATATGGTATATCATTTAAAGTTTTTGTTAATAATGATAAATATGTTGCAATTAATCTTCATGAATCTGGCAGAATAGAGTATAAAATTACTTGGAAAGAGGATGATAAAGCAACTGTAGATGATATAATTAAAAGTTATGAATATGTAAGAGATATATTAAAAAAAATTAATAATGAAAATAAAAAAATCAAATTTGTAATGCCTTCTGATGATAAATTTAAATATGCATTTATTAATACAATTCAAAAATTTTCAATACCTGAAAACTTTAAAATCAATCATAATGATTTATCAGAATTTTGTAGATTTTTTTACCCATATGTTTCACTTGTTATTGAACCAAAAAAACGTGTTTCAAAAAAAGGTGAAACAAATGAATCAGCATCAAAATTTGGTACATATTTAAGATACAAAAGAATTAGTAAATTTGAAAACAGAACTAAATTACATTTAAGAATATTATATTTTTTAAGAAATTATGAATTAAATGAAAGAGATTTAATAGATGAAATATCAAAACAATTTAATATAACCCAAGAACAAACAATAAAAGAATTAGATTTTGTTAAAGATAGATATGGTAAAGCTATTAAAAAATCAAAAAAATTATTAAAAAAATTAAAATCATTACCAAAATCAAAACCGCCTGGTATAGGTATAGATATACAAGGTAGAGACACAGATAAATATAAAATAAGAATAACTGGTGCAAGAACAAAAGAACAATTAGAAGAAATAGTAAGTTTTATGAAAGTATTAATATTTTTATATTCAGAAACATATTTATATAAGAAAAAATCATATGAAAAAATTAAAGATCTTCTAAAATCATTAACTAAAATAGCAAAAAGAAGAAATAAAGTTGTAGAAATTGTAAATTACGAAGCAGGTACATCTTTAGTTAAACAAATTACATCACTTGATAAAAAACGTTTAGGATTTAAACCTGAAAAAGGTCAAAGTCAATGGACACGTAATTGTCAAAATAGTGGTAATGATAAAAAAAGAAGACCTCATATAATTTCAGGTACTTCTCCTGAAAAACTATTAAAGAATGGTTATAAATTAAATGAAAAAACTGGTTATTATGAAAAAACTGTTGATATAACAATTAGGAAAAAAGTTTATCAAGTAACACTAAAAGCATTAAAATTAGTTGGTGATGAAAATACATATAATTTTTATACATGTGATCCTTCTGAAAATAATGAGTTTATGTATATCGGATTTTTATCGAGAGGTAATAATCCAAGTGATTTATGTATGCCTTGTTGTTTTAAAAAAGATCAAATGTTCTCTGCAAATAAATCCAAAAAGAATTACTATCTAAAATGTATTGGTGAAGAATCTCAAAATAAAAATACTGATAATACACCATCTATTGTTGGAGAAAAATTATATATTTTACAAGATACAAATAAAGTTCAAGATAATAGATTTATATATTTACCAAAATATTTAGATATTTTATTTAATAAGGCATGGAATCATGATAATAAAATAAAAAATCATTATTTATATGAATCAAAATCTGGATATTTTTTTAAATATACTGTTAAAAATGATAAATATAACTTTCTTGCAACAATTTCAAATATATTTGAAAAATCAATTGAGGAATTAATCAAAATTGCAATAAATTTTATGAATAATGATGATAAAAATATTTATTTTACATATTTAAATAATGGAGATATTAAAGAATCATTTAAAACTAAAGAGCAATTTATAAATTATATTGAATCATCTAATTATTTAGAATATGATATTTTAGGAGAATTATTTGCTATTCCAGGAGTTTTAACTAAAACTGGATTAAATTATTTTATATTAGAGAAAAAAAATTTAATAGTTAAAAAAAATTTAGAAAAAGATCAAATAATTGAGCGTTATTTTATGAATTGCTTAAATTATGAAAATAATCATTATTTAAATGAAGATAGAGATTATATAATTATTATTAAAGATAATAAAAATTATTTTCCAATTTATCGTGTTAAAAAAGATGAAACTAAAGATAAAAAAATAATTTTAGAGAAAATTTTTAATAACTCTAATAAAAATGTTATATATATAATTAATGAATTAAAAAATTATTATAATCAAAGTTGTACTAAAAAATATTACAGTAAAATAATAGGTAACTTTTATTTATTCAATAAAAATATAATTAATTTATTACAAAATAATAATATTAAAATTAAAAAGCAAATTATTGATGATAGAAATAAATGTAAATATATAATATTAGATTCTGGTATAACATTACCTGTATATCCTTCAGGTATTTCTTACAATTATGGTTTTGAAACAATTGAATTATTTAATCGAAAACTTTTAAATTTAGATGATACAATTAAAGAATTAAAAAAAATAAATGAACTTATTAAAATGGAATATATACCAAAAATAGTCTTCTATGATAAAAAAGATAAAACAAATATACATATTATTTCAATATTACTTGAAAATGAATTAATTATTCCAATAAAATTTGAAAATGTAGATGAAAAATATATTCAAAAATTAGGTTTAAGTGTAAGATTTCAATCTTTAGAAGAAGAAATTGATAAAGAAATAAATTATTTTAGTAAAAATCAAGTAAAATATCTTGATTTTAGACTATTAAGAGTTAAACAACATATTTTTAAAAATGAGAGTTATAATATTTTTAGGCTTGAGTTGAGTTTATTTTTATCAGAAAATATAGATATTAAAGAAAAAATTGTGAATATTGTTAAAAATTCTAAAATTACATATAATGATAAAAAATATGAACTGCGTAGACTTATTTTTAAAATAACTAGTTCAAAATTATTTAAAGATCTTGGACAACAAGGTGGTAATAATATATTTAAACAACAAAGCGGTGGAGAATCATTTGTAAATATGGTAAATGAAATTAAAGATATTGAAAATTATAACGTATCTAATCTTAGAGATTATTGTGAAATAAATAAAACACAATTAAATTGTAATAATAATTTACATTGTAATTGGAGTAATAATTTATGTAAAATGAGACTTGATGAAAATATGTTAATTGATTTTGTTAATAAAATAATTGAAGAAATGGTACAAAATGATATCCAATTTAAAGAACTTTTACAAGAAGGAAATTATTATGTTTCTGATATAGTTGATTATTCACAATATACTAATAGACCTGGTCAAAAAATAATTAAAACCGGTAATTATAATATTAGTAAAATAATGGCAGAATTATTTAGTAAAGATAAAATACCAACAATTGGTAAACGTCAAATTATAAATAAAAGTTCAAATGAAATTAATGAAGATTATCTTGAATTAATTGAATTAGGTAAACAATTAATTCAACCAATTATAAGTAATAAAGATAGTATATTAAGAGCTTATGTAAATTGTTTTTATTGGATAAACAATCCATTGTATGATATAGAATCAAGAAATATTGGTTATTTTTCTGAAATGCAAACACAATTAACTAATCAGTTTAAAGCAAAAATAATTGATTTTATATTTAAAATTAAAAATGAAAATCAAGAAAAATATACAAAATATATTAAAAAATATTTTAATGGAAGTGAAAATGATTTTAATGATGCTCTTAATAAATTTAGAAAACAATCTTATAATTCAGATGGTAAATTAGAGTTATATATATTAAGTTTTATAATAGATACTAGAATTGTTATTTATAATAATTTTAATGTTGTAATTGGTTTATATTTAAATGGTGAAGTACCTATAAATGATGAAACTATTAAAAATTTTACAGATGAACAATATAGAAATAAAACAATTTTTATAAAAATGGATTTTGATGGATCAAATAAAATACCAAAAAATATTTATTCAATTTATTATTTATAGATTCAATTTATTATTTATAAATTCAAAATATTATGTTTCACTAATATATTTTTAAATATATTCTGAGCATTTTCTATTGATAATCTTGTAAATACATTTAAATCTAATATTTTTAATGCTAAATCATATAAATCTTCTTTTAGATTAGGTGTTAAAAAATTTTCGCAATATCTAATTGAATATATTAAACACAACCCATAACCATATAAATCAAATGTATCTAAAGATTTGTTTATAAAATCATCAAAAGAATAATTTTTTACATTTAGTAAAAATAAATTTAAATTATTTATTGCATCATATTTTATATCTTTACCTGCTTTATCATCTAAAACATAATAAAATAAAAATAAATCTTTTAATTCACTAATTATTTTTGTATCATGATTAGATATTTTATTTAAAATTTCTTTTCTTATTTTATCACAATATGAATTGATTTTTAATTCATCCCATAATACAATATTTTCATAATCTTTTTTTTTATAAAATCCAGATTCTATAGGAAATGATACATGAAATATGCTAAATTCATAATTTATATCATTAATAATTTTATATTTAGTTGTTGTTAAACTAAAATCAATAAAGTTTAATCTATTATTTTTTTTATCATAAACTATATTTTTTGGATTAATATCATGATGTATTAAATTATTTTGATTGAATAATTTTACACCTTCAATCATTCTAAATAATTCAATTAAAAATAACTTATAATCTTCAAAATTATTTATTATTTTTTTTTTAAAAAGTTGATATATATCAATACCCCCATATTTTTGAACTATCAAACATAATTCAGAAATATCATTATAATTAAATAAACTAAAATCATTTATGTTTATTGAATCAGGAATAGTATCTATTTTATAATAATATCCTAAATGATATTCATTATTTTTATCAATATTACTAATTAAAGTATGATTATTAATTTCATTTTCACCATCAATATTTAATAATAATTTAATAATATATTCATTATTTTCATCTAATTTTAATAATTCTATGTTTAAATCTACTGGAAGATGAAAAATATATCCATATGAACCATAACCAATTAAATTTTTATTTTTATTCATATAAATTATAATATCTTTTATTTATTAAGAGAAATGCATAATTTTTAAATAATTTTATTTATTAAATTAATTAATAATTCATTAATTTCTGCATTATTATTTTCTTCATTAATTTCTGCATTATTATTTTCTTCATTAATTTCTGCATTATTATTTTCTTCATTAATTTCTGCATTATTATTTTCTTCATTAATTTCTGCATTATTATTTTCTTCATTAATTTCTGCATTATTTTCTTCATTAATTTCTGCATTATTATTTTCTTCATTAATTTCTTCATTATTATTATCTTCATTAATTTCTGCATTATTATTTTCTTCATTAATTTCTTCATTATTATTATCTTCATTAATTTCTGCATTATTATTTTCTTCATTAATTTCTTCATTATTATTATCTTGATTATTGTGATAACATATTTTTTCAATTTGAAAATCTGTAATTTCTATTTCTTTGTCAATATTAATAATTTCTTGATTAATATTAACAATTTCATGATTGATATTAATAATTTCATTTTCATTTTTAGTTGATAGTAAATTTATTTCAATCTGTATTAATTTGATTTTATTTATATATTCTTTTCTTAAAAATTTGAGTCCAGATTTAATTCCAATATCAATCAATGATTTAAATATATCATCATCGCTATTAATTAAATTACAACAGGATGGTTGAATTATCTCTAATTTTTTATAATTCATTGTATCTTTATTATTTATTATAATAGTAATTAAGCCACTTATTATATTTGATAAATCAGAATAATCAAACTTTTTTGGGTTTTGTAAACATATACATAATGTTTTTAATGGATCACAAAACTCAATACCTAAATTACTTGTTAAACCTCCATCAACATAATAATCATCATTATATTTAACTGGTGTCATTAATAAAGGTATCGAAATTGACATTCTTATTGCTTTAATAACTGAAACTAATGGAGTTGTGTCAGAAGAAAATACTTCTTTTTTACCTTTTGAAAAATTTGTTGTAATAATAAGTAGTTTTTTTTTTGTTAAAATTTCTAAATCTTTGAAATTAATATCTTTAATTCTTATTTTTAAATTTAATAACACTTCTATAAAATCTAAAATTTTAGTACCATCACAGAAACCATTATTTGTAAAAAATAATTCTAAATCTAGATCAAAAGATAATTTTTTTTTATCATAATTATTTAAATATGTTACTAATTCTTCAGTAGAATATCCAATATTTAATAAAAAACCAAATATTGCACCAAATGATGTACCAACATATTTATTAATTAAATTCAAGTCAATATAATTATGTTCAACTAATACATTTAGTGCAGATAGAAATGAAAATCCTTTTAAACCTCCACCACTAATACAAAGTGTATCAATACTGTTCATAAAAAATATAACAAAAATTATAATTATTAAACGTTTAATAAAAAAAAAAATTTAATATTTATAGTAATGGTTAAAGCTGAAGACCTAATAAATCAACAAAAAGAACGTGAAAAAATCAAATTTATTACATTTAATAAAATTTTTGATAATATTGAGAAAAAAATTATTAAAGCTAGTTCAACAAACTTTTATTATGCTTGGTATGAAGTACCACAATATTTAATTGGTTACCCACAATATAATTTTAATGATTGTTTTGAATATCTAATAAATAAATTAAATAAAAATGGTTTTACAACAGAATCATATGATCCAAATATAATATTAGTTTCGTGGTTTCCAAAATAAAATATTTAAATATATATATATATAATGAATTATGTTTACTTATTAGTACCAGGATGTAATGGATATGGTAAAAATTACTGTGGTTTAGAAAAATTAAAGTTTTCAATTGATTCTTTAAAAAATAATACAACAAAATATAACAAAATTTATTTATATTATGGTTATGATGAATCGTGTATTGATAAAATGGAATCAATAGAAAGATTTTGTAATGATAATAATATTATTGGTATAAATTTTGGATATTTAAAACATGATTTTGGAATTTGTCATGCTCGTTGTATATCAAATCCATATAGATTAAATATACTCGTTGAAAAAATATATATATTAATTAATCATAATTTAGATGAAGAAATTTGTGTAGTTGATATAGATACTGAATTTAATAAAAATATAGATGAATATCAAATTGATATTACTAAACCAATATTATGGGAAAATGAAGGGGTATTATTACATAAACGTAATTTAAAAGAATTTTTTAAGACAATGAATTATGAAGTAGATTCTACAACAAATATGTATAATACTGGTTTTATTTTTGTTCCATCTAATATAAGAAAACAAATAGGTGAAGAATCAATAAAATTAGTTATGGAAATGAATAAATATGAAGATTCACAACGTTGTGCTAAAGATTTAGATGAACAAATTGCATTAAGTGTTGTTATTCATAAATATTTTAAAGGTAATATTAATTTTTTTAATAAAATATTAAATCACTATTGGAGAAAAGTACATAATAATGAAGAATATTGGATATCGAATTAAATAATATTTTTTTGATTTTGTGTTTAAAATAAAATATATATATAAATATCTATATTAAAAATGAAAAAAATTATTATTATTGATTCAATATCGAATTATACACATATAGATATTAGTAATAAATCAGTTGGATCTAGTGAATATCAATTATATAATTTAATAAAAAATTTATTATTAGATCATAAAATAGTTTGTTACAACCAAATAAAAGAAGAAAATATATTAGATGGTGTTTTATATTTGAATTATAATAATTTAGAAAAAGATAACATAATAAAATCAGATATAATTTTGATTAATAAATATTTTCCAATTAATACAAAGATATTAAATAAAATAATTAAAAATAAAATATTTTTTTGGATACACAATTTAATTGAAGATAAAATATTTTTAAATAATGAATATATTTACATAAAACACTTTAAAGAAAATCAAGAACAATTAAAAAAAGTAATTGATGTTATATTTTTAAAAAGAAATGTATTTTTTATATTAAATAGTAATTTCACTAAAAAAATATTTTTAAATTATTTTAATAATCATAATTTAGTTGTTGATGAAAATAAAACAATTATTATAAATAATATTCTATATAATTATGATTTTGTTAAAATAAAAAATACTAAATTGAGTATAAATACATATAATTTAGTGTATGCTTCTGATTGGGAAAAAGGAATTTTTGATATTCTAAAATTATTTGATTATATTTTAAAAAAAGATAAAAATTTTATTTTAACATTATTATCACCAACAAATAATATTGACATAAAATTTAAAAATGAATTAAAAAAAAAATATGGTAATAATATAAATATTGTTGGTTCTGTTAATAAAGAAGAATATTGTAAAATAATTAAATCTTCACTATGTGTATTAACATCCAAATTTTCAGAAACATTTGGAAGCATTTTTGCAGAAAGTTTATATTTAGGTACACCTGTAATTGGTGATATTAATTCAGGAGCAGTACCTGAAATTATTGGAGATAATTTTATAGTAAATTATGATGATCAAGATAAATTTTATAATAAATTAATTGAAATTAAAAATTATAGAAATATAATAAATGTAAAATTAAATGAAAAATATTTATTTGAGAAAAATTTCTTGTTATGGATAGAAATTATAAATGATTAATTACCAATAACATCCATTTTCTATTTTTTCAAACATAAATGGTCTATAATATTCGGGTATTTCTTTAATATAATATTCTTCATTTTCGACTTTTATTTTTTTTTCTTTATTTCTTTTATTTATGATTCCAAAAAAAATTTGTAGTTGGTCACCAAGTGTCATTGTATCTTTATCAAGTTTTTTGTTAATTTTATTTGCTAGTAAATTACTGTAACAACCAAAAGATATTATTACACAATCAAAATTATTTTTTAAATTAATAATTTTTTCAAATAAAATATCACATGTCTCTAAAAGATTATTATGTGGTCCATCATTAAAAAATGTATATGGTGTTTGTAAAAAAGATAAACTTAATATATCTGGAAAATCAGGATATATTATTTTTAAATTACCTGATTTATATTGTTTTTCATATAATTCTGAAAATGAAGAAATTATTAGAACTTTCTTATTTCTGATAAAATCAAAGAAAATTTTATCACTTATATAATGATATGATTTTGGTTCTAAAAAATTAATAAATTCTTTATTATACCAATTCAACATTTTATTTTCTTCATGAAATGTTAAATATAATATATCAGAATGGTGTAATGCTTCTAAAATTTGTAAATAATAATTAATTAATACTGTATCATCATAATTATCAAATAAATTTATTTCTTTTAAATCAGATAAATAAGGTTTATTGTCATCATAGAAATTTATAATACCAATATTAGTATTTTGTATTATTGAAATATCATAGTCTTGAAGATTGATATTGTAAAAATCATAATTTAGTTTTTTATCATAAAATCCAGATGTTGTAAATAACCATACTAATAATATATTATTTAAATATTTAGTATGATTTATAATTATTTCGGGTATTTCATTTATTGATATAAATTTTAACCAAAACAACATTAATAATGTGCTTTCAGTAGAACCAAGTCTGCTTATTTTCATTTTATTATTATTTATAAATTAAAATAATTAAAATTATTTTTATGTGTTTGGTAATATTTTTTATATAAAATTATTTAATGAAAAAAATTATTATTATAGATTCAACGTCTGACTATACACACGAATCAATATTTAATAAATCAGTTGGTGCAAGTGAACATCAATTATATAGTTTAATTAAAAACTTATCATTGGAAAATTTAAAAATAATATGTTGTAATAAAACAATTGATACAATTGACATTGATCATGTAACTTATATGAATTATGGTAAAATTTCAAATTTAGAAATAGAAATTGAAGATATTATTATTATACAAAGAATGTTTCCAACTGATATTAATATATTATATAAAATTTTATATAATAAAATATATTTTTGGATACATGATTTAATTGAAGATAAAATATTTTTAGATAATAATAATAAATTTATTGAATATTTTAAAAATAATCCAAGAAAATTATTACATTATTTAAATGTTAATTTTCTTGAAAAAAATATTACCTTTGTTTTAAATAGTAATTTTACAAAAAAAATATTCATTGATTACTTTAATAAATTTGGTATTGTTATTAATGAAAATAAAATTAAAGTTATATACAATATTTTATATGAAGATGAATTTATCAAAATAAAATATAATTATAAACCAACAATTAATTTATATGATTTAGTTTATGCTTCAGCTTGGCAAAAAGGTATATGGGATGTAATAAAGTTATTTGACTTTATTTCATTAAAAGATGAAAAATTTAGATTAATATTATTATCTCCTGGTTATGATTTAGAAGGTTTTAAACAATATCAAATAGATTTACAAACAAAATATGGTGATAAAATTATAATTCTTGGACCACTTAATAAAATAGAATATTCTAAAGTAATAAAATCATCATTATGTGTATTAACATCAAAATTTTCAGAAACATTTGGATGTGTTTTTTCTGAAAGTTTATATTTGGGTACACCTGTAATTGGTGATATTAATTCAGGTGCAGTTCCTGAAATAGTAGGTGGTAACAATATTGTTAACTTTGATAATCTAGAACAATTTTATGAAAAATTAATGGAAATTAAAAATAATAGAAATACAACTAATGTTGTTTTAGATGACAAATTCTGTTTTGATTATAATTATAATTTATGGTTAAATTTATTATTATAAAATATGTATAAATATCAAATGTATATATTATTTTATTCAATCTAAATGGATTAAATTTAAATCTAAATGGTCAACAATTTTATCAAAAGAACAAATAGAAAAAACAGAATGGATAGTTAATAATTTTTCAGATATTCAATAAAGTTTAAGTGATAAAAATTTAACTTTATGTAATGGTGATGTCAAATCAGCTAATATATTTTATCAACAAATAGATAATGGATATGAACCATATTTTATTGATTGGCAATATATTTGTGAAGGTAAAGGAGTACAAGATTTAGTTTTTTTATGATTGAAACAATTAATCAATATAAAAATATATTTAAAGACTATTATTATGTTAAATTAAAAGAATATGGTGTTATAAATTATAATCATGAAGATTTTGAAAAAGATTTTCAAAATTCAATATATTATTTTCCTATTTTTGTTGCATTTTGGTTTGGAACATTAAATGAAGATAAACTTTTACATAAAAATTTCCCATTTTTTATACAAATATTATAGAATTTTATTGAATAATAAATCAACAATAAAATTTTATATATTTATCTAGTTTTATAAATTAAACTAAATTCTTAACTATTAATTGAACTTATATAATTATTTACAACTTCTTTATAATTTTCATCATCAAAATCATTTAAAATATCAGAATTAATATAAGAATCATAATTTATGTTTTTTATTAATTCTACATAATTATTTATATCAGAATCATTTTTAATATTAATAAAAGAATTTTTATTAAAAAAATATTCAATTTTTGATGAACCTGAATATATTGGTAATGTTCTTGCAAAATAACAATTAAAAATTTTTTCAGTTATATAACCATCACATACACTATTTTCACAAACAAATACAAATTTATAATTATTAAATATATCTAAAAGTTCAGTATCATGATAACAACTTGTATTTTTAATTAAATCACTATAATCTTTTATAAAATCACATTTATCAATTGATGATAACATCTTATATATTTTATTTTTAATATCATTATTTAATGTTGTTGCAATCAAACAAAATTTTTTATTTTCAAAAAGAGTGTTGACTTTTGGTTTAATGATATTATAATATTTTTTAAAATAATTCATTTGTAAATATATAACTGGTATTGCTAAATAATTTTCATTAATATCAATTTTATCTATGTGATTGTAAAAATAAAGTTTGATTTTATTGTTATTATAATTATCATACTTATTATAATGATCATAATGCTTCCAAAAATTACAATTTTCTACACATAACATAATATTTAATTTTTTATTTGGTATATCATAAACATCCTGTATATCATAAATCATACCATCTGACTCATTATCTGTTGAGTTATTAATATTAATATTTAGATCATCAAAAAAATATTTTACGAATTTTGTAAATGATTGCATTGAATAATAATTATTAGAATTAATCCAATGAGATTGTATTTTTGGTGATAATGTAATATTCATATATATAAAAAAGAAATTATTTATATATATATATGAAAATAATTTCTTTTAGTTTATGGGGAAATAAACCAATATATCAAGTTGGTTCTATAAGAAACGCAATGTTAGCAAAAAATTTTTATCCTGATTTTCAATGTTGGTTTTATGTTCATAAAGAATCTGTACCAATAGAAACAATAGAAAAATTACAATCTTTTGATAATGTTAAAATAATTTTTAAATCAGGTGATTTATCAAAAGTTAAACCAAGAACTTGGCGTTTTGAAGCAATTGATGATCCAAATGTTGAAATTAATATGTCACGAGATGTTGATACACAAATATTATTAAGAGAGAAAATAGCGGTTGATGAATGGTTAAACTCTGATAAAATATTTCATATAATGAGAGATCATCCATGGCATAAATTTAGAATTCAAGCCGGTATGTTTGGGGTAAAAAAATCAAATATTATTTGGAAAGATAAAATTGATTCTTTTGTTCAAGTAAATGATTATATTTATGATCAACATTTTTTACAGGATACTATATATCCACTTTATCGAAATAATTGTTTAATTCATGCATCATTTAATAAATTTTCTGACGAAGTTTGCAAAGACTTTCCGATTAAACACGAAGATGATGAATATAGATTTGTTGGAGAATATGTTTATGAAGACGAATCAAGAAATGAACAAAATATATTAGAACTAAAAAGAGGATATATTTAATATAAATTTGTATAATTTAGTTTATGTATAAAATTGGTTTGAATTATTATTTTAATATTATAATATAATAATGATAAAATTTGATGAAATTACAATTGGTTATTTAAGTTGGAAAAATCAGCACAAAATTCTTGAAACTTTATCTAGTCATCGTGATAATGGATTATTTGATATAATAAAACCTGAAAATAGAATTATATTTTTTCAAGAAATTTGTGATACAGACATTGAAATTGCAAATAAATTTAATTGTAAATTTATTGGAAATAAAGAAAATATTGGTATATTAAAAGCATTTATTGAATTAATTGAAAATTGTAATACAAAATATTTTATATTTTGTGAAAATGATTTTATATTATTAAATAATAATTGTTTTGATATTAAGAAAACATTTGAAGATGTAATAAGTTTATTAGATGAATATGAATATTCGCAAGTTAAATTATCCAACATAAAAACACCGGGATTTTTATATTGTATACCAAATAATAAACAAGAATGGTTAAAGGGTGATCATAAAAATTATAGTTATAAAGTTGAAAGTTTTTCTTGGATTGATATTCCTGAAAATTATTATTCTAACTTACAAATTATTAATAAAAATTATAAATGGTATTTAGTAAATTATTTAGATCAACATTGGTCAAATCATATTCATATTTGTAATATTAAATTTCTTAAAGAAGTCGTATTACCTTTATTAAAATTTAATATTGAAACTAATGTAGATTTAGATATCAAATACCAAGGTTTAGAAGATGTACTAATTAATCCATATAAATATCAAGGGAAAAATAGTTATATTGATGAATTAATTAATAAATTAAAAAGAAGAATTATAATTGCAGGCGGTGGTAATTTTTTTCATAATAAATGATTGAAAAAATATACTCTTTAATTCATCAATATTTTATTGATTTCTTGATTCAAATATATATTCTCCAACAAATTTATCATCATCTTAATGTTTTATTAGACTGTCACTACATATTATAAATGCATTGTTCAATTAGTTTTCTTTATACAATATTAAATCTTTAATTTCTTGAGATCTTTATGCATTTATATCAATATATTCAATATTATTTTCTTTAACAAAAATCTATTATTTTTTATATTAATTTTATTTTTGAGGTTCATAAAAATCAATTCTTTTATAAAAGATTTTCTATAAATGAATAAATTATAGAATTATTAAATGATTTAATTTAAAATAAAAAATTGATTTAAAATAAATATATATATAAATTAACTACTATTATATCCTCTGTTAATTCAAATCCTGATCATGAATTTATTTCTGGACATGAATTTTATAAGTTAGCTAAATAGTCAGTTTGTCCAAGATATCCAAGTAAATTTGAATCTAATGCGATTCAATCAAATGAAATGGTATTTTTAAATTTGGATTGTTTTGGACAATTTATACAAATATTAAAAGAAAATCCTCCAACTAATAAATTTGTTTTATTAACACATAATTCAGATCAAAAATTTACAATCCAACATCTAAATCAAATTAAAAATTACATTACTCATATATATGCAATTAATTGCGAGATTCAAGATTCATTAATTAGTCCAATACCGTTAGGGTTTGTTGATTCTAAATACAAACCCCATGTCAAGTTTGAAGAAATTGCTAATAAATATTTAGAAAAAATAATTTTATGTTATATGAATTTTACCATAAATACTAATCCTCCAAAAAGACAAGAATGTTGGAATACATTTGTCAATCAAGATTGGATTTATAAAGAATCTAATATACCACCAGAAATATTTTATACCCAAGTAGCAAGATCAAAATATATACTATCGCTTGAAGGAACTGGAATCGACTGTCATAGAATTTATGAGTCAATTTACTTTGGTTCAATACCTGTATTAAAAACATCTGAATTAGATTACTTTTATCAAAAACTCCCAGTGCTAATAGTCAAATCTTGGTCAGAAGTTACGCAAGAGTATTTAAAATCTAGATATTTAGAATCTAAGGAAAAACTAGACCAATGGGTTAAAATAAATCCAACATGGACAAATGCCAAATTTTGGATTAAAGAATAATTATACACAATAATTATTATTTTTTCACAAATGTACCATATTTTACATAAAATATTTAATGAATATTAGTCTATTATCAAATATATTATATATTTATTATTTTTTATTATTTAGCCAAAATATAATTTCTTCTTTTAATTTATTATCGATTAACACATGATCATTAAAATCATGACTACCACATGCAGCACCATTACTACAACTAATACGTGTTAATTCTTTATTTTCTATATTAAACTCTTTTATTAAAACATATGTACCAAAAAACAATTGCCATGAATTATGTTTTTCTAATGTTGAATAAACAGTATTTATGTTTTTGATTCTAGCAAATGGTTGCATAAAAATTATATTAGTCAAATGAGCACCTTCAATAGTTACAAAATGTGTAATTTTACTAAATAATCTAACATGATCTTCAAATGATATATCTAAAGAATCAATAATTAAATCAAAATTATCTTTTAAACATTCAGAATTTAATAAATGTCTTCTATTTGTATCTTTTGTTCGTGTATACAATACTTTATATTCTGGTAAATCAACATTATAATCAATATTATAATATTCAAAAACTATTTTTTGTAAATATTTAATATGTTCAATATTTATGATTTTTTTGTTATTATTTGGATATATATTGAATATATCAATTTCACCGTCATATATTTTTAGTTCAAAATTTGGTTGCTTATTAGCCAATATATACAATATACCATAATGCCATCTATATATTGGTAACGTTGAAAAATCTGGATGAATTAACAATTTATAATTAATATGTAAATTGTTTAAAATGAGATCTAATAAATATTGTAATTGTTCATGTAAAAAATGCGCAATATTACTATTAAAATTTTCTAATGATATAAACATATATTATATTATATATTAATAATTTTTTCTAACGCAGGAAAAAATCCTAATTCATTAATAATTTTTTGTTTTTCTTTTCTTATTATTTCAATTCGTTGTGACCACCAATCTTCTCTAATTGCAGTTTCAATAATATCAATTGATTGATCAATATTATCTAAATCTAATCTTACAAAACATAATGGATCTAAATAATCTTCTAAATTTGGACATCCCCAATAAAAACACAAACACTCACAAACTATTGGTTCCCATATTTTTTCAGTAGCATAATTATATTCCCAATTATTTTCTGATTGGAAACAGTATTTATACATTTCAAAACATTTCTCTTTAGAATCATTAATTACAGGACCTTTATAATTTTTAAATTCATGATAATTAGCACGACCATAAATTTCAATTAAATTTTTATTTCTAGTCTCTAATTCTTTAATAAAATTAATTCTTTTTATATGCCCTTCATCAAAGTTTTTTGCACTTAAAATAGATAGTAATAAATTTTTCCTATTTTCTGGATATATTGTTGGTATTGTTCTTATTTGTAACTGAACACCATTTAAATAATTTTTATGATTAGCAACAAATAAGAATTTATTTTTATCAGGATATGCCCAATAACCCCAATTTCTTGAAGCAACAAATGGTTCCATTTGAAAAATAATTGTTTTTCCTGGTATATAAAAATCATTTTTTTGTGGAAAATTAATAATTATATAATAATCTATATTATCATCTTCCCATGTTATTTCAAAATTTTTCCATTTATAACCATCATCACACATATTAGACCATTCATCACATAATTGTTTTGAATTTTGCCAATTACATAACATTTTAATTCTAATTAGTTTAGACATATATATATATAATATAAAATTTATTATATATATATATATAATATGAAAGCGTTTGTTATTAATTTAGAAAGAAGAAAAGATAGATATGAATATGTAATGAATAATTATCAAAGTAATAATTATTCATTTGAAATAATTAAAGCATATGATGGTAAAGAAGTTGAAAATAATAGTGAAGAATATGAAAATATAAGAAATAATTTTCTAAAAAGTATAGAAAATAATTTACAAAAAACTAATAATTATCCATATTTTAGTTTCAATAATTTTAAAAAAGGTGAATTAGGTGTTTTTATAAGTAATATTATAATTTGGAAAAAAATGATTGATGAAAATATTGATAAAGCTATTATTTTTGAAGACGATTGTATATTTACATCTGATTTTGAAAATAAATTAAAAAATGTATTAGATGATTTACCTACAGAATTTAATATCATATGGTTAGGCGGTAAAACAGTTGAGAATTATTCTTCAAATGAAAATACTCAAATTAGTGAGTATATTTGTATATTAAATGAAAAACATCCATATGGTGCTTTTACTTATTTATTATCTTTAGAAGGTGCCAAAAAATTATATAATTATGCACATAATATTTTTAAAGGTAAATTAGGTGTTGATTATTTTATATTTGAATTTTTTAAAAAAAATAATGATGTACAACACACATTAACTAGCCATATTACTTGGTCAAAATTAGGACATGATCAACATAATAATATTTTTCAAACTGATGTTCAAAATTAATAAAATGTAAAAATTTTTTAAATGAACAATTATTTATTTCTTTTGGCTAATATTGGATAATTCATCCCATTATTCCAGTCTTGAAACCAAGTTTCGTCTGGTATTTTAATTGAACCGTATTTTTTGACAACTACCGAATATATAGATTGGTCATTACGATTATCAATAAAACAAGGATCTTCATTATTTTTAACATCATTTATAAGTTCATATTTCATATTTTTTACCCATTCATTTATAATATTTACAGAATGTTGATTCTTTTTTATAATTTGTATACCTCCAACACACTGACCCGAATTTTTAATTTCATCGTCTGCATCAAACCAATTGAAAATTATTTTTTTTGTATATTTTTTTTCTAAATGTTCCATTTGGAATGATATTATACCATAATTTTTTGGATTTTTATCTAATAAATCAATATATTCTAAAAATCTTGGTTTTCCTTTTAAATTTAGTTCACATCCACAATCAGCATAAACTAAAATATCACCTTCATCAATTTCATTTAGTTTTTTTTGAATTAAATAAGATTTCCATATCCAATACCCATATCCTCTACTATTATTTTCTATAAATGTTCCATGTTTTTTCCAAAAATCATTGTCTTGTTTTAGGTCATCATCATTATATCCGTATACTTCATCAAATATTTCAAATTGTTTAGCTTCATTACAAATACGTTGTACTGCATGATTAAATCTTTCCTTTGGACCACCAAATGTTATAAAAGTAAATTTTCTCATTATATATTTTTTAATAATATTTTTTTAAATTAATAAATCTATTTTTGATAATATAATAACAAAATGTTGATAGTTATTTTGTTTTTAATATTTCTAAACAAAAATTTGTTTAATTCATTTATTGTAATTATCTATAATTTTTTTCACACTAGGAAAAAATCCTAATTCATTAATAATTTTTTGTTTTTCTTTTCTTATTATTTCAATTCTTTGTGACCACCAATCTTCTCTAATTGCGGTTTCAATAATATCAATTGATTGATCAATATTATCTAAATCTAATCTTACAAAACACAATGGATCTAAATAATCTTCAAGATTTGGACATCCCCAATAAAAACATAAACACTCACATACAATTGGTTCCCATATTTTTTCAGTAGCATAATTATGTTCCCAATTATTTTCTGCTTGGAAATAATATTTATATAATTCAAAACATTTTTCTTTGGAATCATTAATTACCTGACCTTTATAATTTTTAAACTTATGATAATTAGCACGACCGTAAATTTCAATTAAATCTTTATTTCTTTTTTCTAATTCTTTAATAAAATTTATCCTTTTAATATGACCATTTAATGCATAATTATTACTTTGAATTGATAGTAATAAATTTTTCCTATTTTCTGGATATATTGTTGGTATTGTTCTTATTTGTAACTGAACACCATTTAAATAATTTTTATGATTAGCAACAAATAAGAATTTATTTTTATCAGGATATGCCCAATAACCCCAATTTCTTGAAGCAACAAATGGTTCCATTTGAAAAATAATTGTTTTTCCTGGTATATAAAAATCATTTTTTTGTGGAAAATTAATAATTATATAATAATCTATATTATCATCTTCCCATGTTATTTCAAAATTTTTCCATTTATAACCATCATCACACATATTAGACCATTCATCACATAATTGTTTTGAATTTTGCCAATTACATAACATTTTAATTCTAATTAGTTTAGACATATATATATATATAATATAAAATTTATTATATATATATATAATATGAAAGCATTTGTTATTAATTTACAAAAAAGAAAAGATAGATATAAATTGTGATGAATAATTATCAAAGTAATAATTATTCATTAGAAATTATTAAAGTATATGATGGTAGACAAATTGAAAATAATAGTGAAGAATATGAAAATAATTTAGAAAAGATTGATAATTATCCATATTTAAGTGTAAATAATATTAAAAATTGTGAACTTGGTTGTTTTTATAAGCAATATTATAATTTGGAGAAAAATGATTGATGAAAATATTAATAAAGCAATTATTTATTGAAGACGATTGTATATTTACATCTAATTTTGAAAATAAATTAAAAAATATATTGGAAAATTTACCATCTTAAATTAATAGGTGGGAAGTGGTGTGATATGTATTCATCAATTGAAAATAAGGGATTTAATGATTTTATATCAATATTTAATGAAAAATTTCCATATTGTACTTTTTCATATTTGATATCTTTAGAAGGTGCCAAAAAATTATATTATTACGCTCATTATATTTTTAAAGGTAAATTACCTATTGATTGGTTTATGTTTGAATTTTTTAAACATAATAATGATATACAATATACAGTAAATAATCATATTACTTGGTCAAAACTTGGTAATTATGAAATAAATAATATTTTTTCAACTGATATTCAAAATGAATAAATATTTCTACCAATAACAACCATTTTCTATTTTCATATAATCTACTGGTTTATATTCATTAGGAATATCATAAATATATAGATCTTTATTTTCTAGAACAATGTTATTTTTAATCATAAATTCTTTATTTCTTCCACTAATTATACCATAAAAATTTTGTAATTGTTCACCTAAAGTTAAAGTATCTTTATTTAATCTTGTATCAATGTAATGTGCTAATAAATTACTATATGCGCCAAAAGATATAATTGCAATATCAAAATCATCTTTTAATTTTTCAATATCTTTAAATACATTTTCACACGTTTCAATAATATTTTTATCAGGACCTTTATTAAAAAATGTATATGGTGATGTATAATAAATCATATTATTAATTTCTGGATAACTATTATAAATTTTTTTAACATTACCTGATTCATGTTGTTGTTTTATTAAATTTGCAAATGATGATACAATTAGTACTTTTTTATTTGCAATTAAATTATAAAAACAATTTTGAGTGTGCGGATTATTACTTTTAGAATTAAATGAATTTATAAATTTTTGTTTATAAGGACTAATTAATTTTGTAAAATTATGTAAACAAATACATAATACATCAGAATCACATAAACTTTTATATATTTCATCTAAATATTTATTTAAAACTTCAAAATTATAATTTTTAATATCAATATCAAAATATGATCCTTTATTATGTTCATCATAAAATCCTGAAGTTGTATGTAACCAATTTAATAAATTATTTTGAGATAAATGTAGATCATTAATTATATCATCTGTTAAATCAATTTTTGATAAATATTTCATCCAATAAACAAATAATAGCGATCCTTCTGTATAACCTATTCTTCGTATTTTCATTAATATTATATAATATTTTTTTTTATTCTAAACGTTTTATTAAATTTATTTTATTATAAATTATAATGAAAAAAATTATTTTTGTAGACTATACATCTGCAAATAACCAAAATAGTATTAAAAATAAAGCAATTGGGGCAAGTGAATACCAAATGTATAATTTACTTGAAGAATTATCAAAATATACTCATATTTATTGTTTTAATTTTACAAATAAAGAAACTATAATAGATAATATTACTTATAATCATTTTGATAATTTAATTAATTTTAATATAAATGAAGATGATATTATAATTTTCCAAAGATTTTTACCACATAATGAAAATTTATTAAATAAAATT
>Ga0214923_10000158_pt1 | contig 102989 bp, 129 predicted proteins | sample LL1510_MetaG_FD_177993 | JGI IMG/M metagenome (GOLD analysis project Ga0214923, IMG submission 177993) | Freshwater microbial communities from Lake Lanier, Atlanta, Georgia, United States - LL-1510 | ecosystem: Environmental > Aquatic > Freshwater > Lake | place: USA: Georgia | collected... | reverse complement strand
GTGTAGAGGCGTTAAAGTATTTGCAGTCAAGGTTTATTGGTTTGGATGCTATACAATTATTTAGGTTGGGGTATTCAGCGAAGCAGAACATGATTATTGTTCCGGTTCACAGTCCCCAAGGTTTACCTGTAGGATTGGTAGGTAGAGGTATTGCAGAAAAGACTTTCAAAAATAGTCGCAATTTGCCGCGATCCAAAACATTGTTTAACTTGCATCGCGCAAAGACGCACGGCGGCACGGTAGTTGTCTGTGAAAGTTCTTTTGATGCGATCAGGATTCACAGCGCAGGGTTTCCGAATGTTGTTGCCACATTGGGTGGCTATATTTCAAAGGACAATATAGAAAACCTAAACAGATACTTTAATAAGATTATTATTATGACCGACTTTGATGACAAGCAAAAACACGTTGTGGATAATTGTCGTAAGTGTTATCCTTCTGAGTGTAAGGGTCACAATCCCGGCAGGGATTTGGGAATGATTATTGCTCAGTCCTTGAAGAATAAGGACGTTACTTGGGCAATGCATAGCAATAAGGAAGTTTATCCTCATAATGCTAAGGATGCAGGGGATATGACTGATGCAGAGATAGCGTTCTGTATCAAAAATGCTAGAAGTCATGTTGAATATGTTTCATTAGAAATGTATTAAATGGTATAATTGTCGTAGGACAAGGCAAGAAACGTCCGACTAAAACATATTGGAGAATATTTATTATGGGAATTGTTAAAGGTTTGAAGAACATGGGCCGCACTCTAGACAGTAGTTCTAGTATTGGTGATGGTCCTAAGGTTGAATGGTTTAAGATTGGTGACGGCGAAAAGGTTAAGGTTAAGTTTTTGCAGGAACTAGATCCCGATTCGACTAATTATGACAAGGAAGCAGGAGTTGCATTTATTGCAATTGAGCACTCAAACCCTGTTAACTTTAAGCGTAAGGCGTTGTGCAGCGCAGACGATCAGGGTCAATGTTATGGCTGCGAGCAGCACCGTAAGGACTTTAAGGCCGGGTGGAAGGGTAAGTCACGTCTGTACGCTAATGTTCTAGTTGACAATGGCAAGGACGCCCCATTCGTTGCAGTAATTTCTCAGGGCACCGGCCCTAAGTCTATTACCCCGTCAATTATTGAATATGCTAATGAGACTGGCAGCATTACAGATGTTGTTTGGCAGGTTAAGCGCACAGGTTCGGGTAACACTGACACCAGTTACAACATCATCCCCCTGCCTACTGCGAAGATTGAGACGCCTGCCGGTACGGTGTTGTTTGATCTAGAGACTTCTGCTGTTCGTGACATTGCTTACGCTGAGCAGGAATCATTTTATCTAGGTCTAGAGCAAGGCGCATCTAGCGCACCACAAGATTCCAAGTCATTTACTAGCGAGGAATGGTAAACAATACCCCCGTTAGTATAGAGTGTGGGGAGGGAATGTCGGGTTCCCTCCCCACTGACGTTTAGGAGTATCGAATGGAAAGCCACGGTTCTACATTTTGGGAAGAATACGTTCACATTCAGTTTGACCCCGCCCACCTTCTCGCAGAGGTTGGGTTTACAATATTTTTTGATTTGGTTATTATTGCCCTTCTGCTACCAATTGCTAGCAGGTTCTTAAATTCTTTTAAGAAAACTTTACACAAAGAGTTGGATGCTGAACACGGTATTCCAGAACACGAATAGGAGGCATGGCTATGAATGATTTTGTTCACCTACATGCCCACTCACATTACTCGCTCCTAGATGGACTTTGCTCCCCTCACGAATTATTATCAGCAGCGAAGGATCTAGGGCAAACCTCTCTAGCCATTACCGATCATGGTACGCTTTCGTCTCAGCGTGAATTACAAAAGTCAGCCAAGGAATTAGGCATGAAGCCTATCATTGGCCTAGAGGCATACATTTCTGAGACAGATAGGTTTGACCGCCGAACTGTAAAAGAACGTGATGACAATACTCAGGTGTTTAATCACATAATTTTGTTGGCGCGGGATCAGGACGGTCTTAAGAACCTCCATGCATTGTCAGAACTTGCATGGAATGAAGGATTCTATCGCAAGCCCCGCATTGACCTAGAGGTATTGCATGAATATGGTGATGGAATCACCGTGCTTTCTGGATGCATGAATGGTCTTATCGCTAAGGCGATTGAGAGGGAAAACCTTCCGCGTGCTGAACAATTGATTAGATGGTTCAAGGATCGGTTTGACAAGAATTTCTTTATGGAGATTCAGCCTCATAATCCTGCTAAGTTGAATCATGAATTGCTAGCGTTTGCCGATGAGTTTGGCGTGCCTCCCATTGTTACCTCTGACTGTCATTTTGCTACAGAGAATCAGCGCGGGACGGAAGAAGCACTCCTTATCCTATCCACTAAGCCTTCATACAATAAAGAGTTTGACTTTAACGAATCTCGTAAGATGGAGTTGTTCGAAAGGTTCAACTACCTATACCCTGACCGCCCTATCTCATTTGCTGATATTGATGTTTTTATTGATAGTCGAATGAACATTAAGGATAAGTTAGAGGCACAGGGCATTGATCGTTTTGATATTTATGAGAATACTCTTGCTGTTGCTGACAGTGTTTCTGATTATGACTTTGTGGAAAACAAGAATCTTCTACCTGTTCCTAAGCGTAATGCTGATGATAAGTTGCGGGAGAAATGCGAGGAAGGCTTAAGGGCTTTAGGTCTAGACTCTAATCAGGTTTATGTTGATAGGCTTAATGAAGAACTAGAGGTTATTCGCAAGAAGAAGTTTGCTGCTTATTTTCTTATTGTTGAGGATATGACTAGTTGGGCTAAGTCTCAGGATATTCTTATTGGTCCCGGTCGTGGTTCCGCTGCTGGCTCTTTGATTTGTTACTCGCTTGGTATTACTCAGGTTGATCCTATCAAATACGATTTACTTTTCTTTAGATTCATCAGTGATGCTCGAAATGACGATTTTCCTGATATTGACCAAGACAGTATGGATACACGTCGTGGAGAAATTAAGGATTATCTTCGCAAGAAGTTTAAAAACGTAGCGTCTATTTCAACCTATCAGTATTTCAAGGACAAGGGTGTCGTTCGTGACGCTGCCCGCGTATTCATGGTTCCTCTGAATGAGGTTAATCAGGTTCTAAAAAATGTTGAGACGTTTGAGCAGTTTGAGTCGGATGCTGCCACTTTGGATTTCCGTATGAAGTATCCTGAGGTTACAGAGTTGGCTAGTAACCTGAGGGGTCGCATTAGAGGTACGGGTGTTCACGCCGCAGGCGTTATCGTGGCTAAGGAGCCTATTAGAAATTATGCCCCTATGGAGACTCGCTCAGATTCTTCTAATGACGTTACGGGCCGCATCCCCGTTGTTGCTTATGATATGGACCAAGCCGCCGACATTGGTTTGATTAAACTAGATGTTCTTGGTCTTAAAACTTTGTCTGTCATTGATGATACGATTAAGCGTATTGAGTTGCGGACGGGTCGAAAGATTGATCTTAATGCGCTGCCTTTAGATGATGCAAAGGTTTACGAAGATTTAACAAATGGTTACACTAAGGGTATTTTCCAAGCAGAGGCTACGCCATATACTAATCTTATGATGAAGATGGGTATTAGTAACTTTGAAGATTTGGTTGCGTCTAATGCTCTAGTCAGGCCGGGTGCGATGAATACCGTAGGCGTTAAGTATATTGCTCGTAAGAAGGGCGATGAGGTAACAGAATATCCGCATGTAATCATGCAGCCATTTCTTTCTAATACTTATGGCGTGGTTATCTATCAGGAGCAGGTCATGCAGACTTGCGTACACTTGGCAGGTATGTCTTGGGGCGATGCTGATAAGATTCGTAAGATCATTGGTAAGAAGAAAGATGTGCATGAGTTTGATGTGTTTAAGGAAAAGTTTGTTACTGGTGCCTCTGAGCATGTGACTAAAGAGGTTGCGGAGCAGTTGTGGCATGACTTTGAGGCTCACGCGGGATATTCGTTTAACCGATCCCACGCTGTTGCATATTCTATGATTTCTTACTGGACGGCATGGCTAAAGCACCATTACCCTGTTGAGTTCATGTTCGCTCTCTTAAAGAATGAGAATGATAATGATGCTAAGACTGACTATTTGCTAGAGGCTAAGCGGCTTGGTATTAAGATTCTTCTGCCTCACATTAACGAGTCGGACCTTGAATTCAGTATTCAGGGGGATGCCATTAGGTTTGGTCTGTCTAACATTAAGTTTATTTCTAATAACATTGGTCAGAAGATTATTGATGCCCGCCCATTTACTGACTACAATCATTTATTACAGGTTAGTCGTCAGAAAAAGAGCGGCATTAACACTAGGGCAATCGCAGCGATGAACGCTATCGGGGCTGCGGCTTTCGAGGACAATCCTCGCATCGGTAACGAGTCAGAGAACTACTATGAGTATCTAGGTATTCCTAAGTTTGAGAATAGTGATCTTCCGGCCCACATTCGTTCACAGTTTTCTCCGCTGGCCGACTTTGACCAGATTGGTTGCTTTGTGTTTATGGCTATGGTTAAATCAATTAAGCGCGGGGCTGGTTGGTCTAGAGTAGAGATTGTTGATGACACTGAATCTGTTGGTATTTTCCATACAGCAACCTCTCAAATTGAGAAGAACAACGTTTATGTTTTCTTAGTTGGAGACAACAGAATTCATCGGTATATCAGCGTTGATGATATTCTTAATAAGCAAGATGACTATTTTGTTAAATATCTAAAGGCTGAGCGTATACCTGTTGAGGATGACAAGTATGCGGTAGTGGACTTTGTTCCGTATAAGACTAAGCAGAATAAGATGATGGCGCACATTATTCTTTCTGACTCAGAAAAGAATTTAACTCGCGCTATTGCTTTCCCGAAAAACTATGCGCTAGCCTTGGGCAAGATGAGCCGGGGTGCTATTTGTGAGCCAATTCTAGGAAAACTAGATGATGGTACTATTTATGTTAAGGACGTAAAGTGACTGAGAGTGATGAAGAAGTATTGATGTTGCAGCCAGAACTTTTATTGGCAGCCATTCTAGCGCATGTTGGCAAGGTTACTATGCCGTTGGAAACTTTGTTGAAGGACTACTATAACTATCAAGTAGAGATAGATCAGGATAAGGAAGATCATATTTCCTTCTCGTTAGTGTTAACACCGGAGGTAGACAGTAATGAATGAGAACGTTTATTTAGACTGGCAGGCGAAGTTTATTCATACAACTGCTAAGGATAAGGGTTTTTGGGATGGAGAGATTGATATTAATTTTCTTTTGGCAAAATTGGCTCTTGTTCATTCAGAGGTTAGTGAAACTTTGGAGGCTTTGCGTAAGCGGAAGGGGTCGGATGAGGTCGCGGAAGAAATTGCTGATGTGTTGATTAGGCTTTTAGATTTCTATGCCGGGGCACAGGAGGCCGGGTGGATTGATGATCGCCTGCTTTTGACTAAGGTAGTGCAAGATAAGATGGATAAGAATGCATCCCGTCCACGCCTACACAACAATCTTATTTAGTTGATATAATAGTATGAAATGCTAGATTCATATGTTCTAAAAGGTGTGCTTGATGAGTACCTTTTAGTTATTAAAACAGAAGATGTTAAAGAAATATTAGCGATTATAGATCGTATGAATACAGGTCGCTCTAAATGGCTCAAAGATTTGGCTTTAAGTTTAGAGCAAAGTTTATATGATGAAGGCTCTAGCGTTTCTAAGCCTAAGCCTAAAAAGAATAGTCAAGAGCGTGGTCGAACGACCCGCCAATATAAGAGTAAAAATATTTAGGAGCAGCGTGGAAAACGAAAATATGCTTAGTGTTCTGGCAAAATTGGACCCTAAGACGCGCGCTAGAATTGTTAAGGCTAACGAGGTAGACATTGTTAGAATTCCAGTGCCTAGTATTGGCCTTAATAGGGCATTAAAGGGCGGGCTTGGTGTTGGTCGTCAGGTTCTCATATGGGGATCAAAGTCAGCAGGCAAGTCGTCCTTTTGCTTGCAGATGATTGCTGATGCTCAGAAGAACGGTAAAGTTTGTGCATGGATTGATGCTGAGAGTTCATATGACATTGAGTGGGCTAAGACCTTAGGTGTTGACTCTGATAATTTGATTTATTCTCCTGCCAAAACTATTAACGATATGGTTGATGTTGCTACTGGATTAATGGAAGCCGATGTTGATATTATTGTTGTTGACTCTATATCCGCTCTGCTTCCTGCTATCTATTTTGAGAAGGACGGGCATGAGTTAAAAGACTTACAGGACACTAAGCAAATCGGCGCGGAAGCCAAAGATATGACTCATGCGGTAAAAATGCTTAACTATGCAAACAAGAATACCCTGCTTGTCCTTATTTCTCAGCAACGTAATCAATTTGGCTCTATGCACGCTAGCCATATTCCTACTGGTGGTATGGCTGTAAAGTTTTTTTCCAGTACCATCATTAAATTGTGGGCTAGCGATGCTGAAAAGAATGCCATTATGGGTAGTGTTACCTCAGGAGATAAAATTTTGCAACAAAAAATTGGTCGTCCTGTGACTTGGATTATTGACTACAATAAATTAGGCCCGCCAAATTTGTCTGGCGAGTATGATTTTTACTATCAAGGCGATAGTTTAGGCATTGACAGATACAGCGAGATTGTAACTTTGGGTGAGGCTAGTGGTCTTATTCATAAGGGCGGTTCTTGGTACACTATTGGTGAGGAAAAGATTCAGGGGCCGAAGAACGCGGCAGCGTATTTACGCAATAACCCTGAGGTTGCAGAAAAGATATTGGAGAAACTTGGTGAGTAGGTTAGAGAATTTTCTTGGCAAGAGCAAAGATCCTGTTGACAAGTATGCTGGATGGGAAAAACTAGTGGGTAAGTATGGTTGTAAGAGTTGCCCTGAGTATTCTGAGTATGCCTACTATGACGGCGTTAACGGCGTTCTTGCTTGGACTTGTCCCGACAATCATGAATCTGTAATTAATCTATAATGAGTGAGCGTGCAGAAGTTAAGCGCGACGGCGCTAATGCTCAAAAGAATTCAGGGCGGGGCAAGTTTCAGAAGGGCGATGCTATTCTTAAGCCTTTCTTAGTAGACTATAAGGAAGCAAATAAATCTTTTACATTAAATAAGGCAGTATGGTCTAAGATTTGTACTGATACTTTTAAAGTTTCTAGTGAATTACAGCCTGCTCTAAAAATTATTATTGGTGAGGATAACAGCAAGGTACGACTGGCTATTATTGAGTGGTCTTTCTTGGAAGAATTGATTGGTGTCTATAATGAGCGACAACAACATATTTGAGGTCATTAGCGAGTTGACTGAGTTTAATGACATTTCTGCGTACATGAATGACAAGGATTTGGATGAGGCTTTGGCACTTGTGATAAAATTAATAGTGCGATCTGATGTTCCTGCTGCTAAGGCTCCTGAATTAATTGTTAAGTTGCAGGCTATGAGTGCTAAGTTTCAAATGCTCGCTAGGTACTATACGTCTTTTGAGAAGGGCGTGGAGGCCGGTAGGAAGAAGAACGTTTACTATACTGCCTCTGATGCTATTGATAAGTTAACTTCGGCTATGAAGTATACGATGCGCGGTAATTATTAATGTTCTATATTGGAGAATAATGAGTAAGTCTATAATTGGCACGCTAAAGTTTCAAAAGCCTGAGGCTGATGGTTTCGATCATGTTGCTTTTGGCGACGAAATAGAAAAGTCTGTTCTTAGGAATAAGAGCGATAAGGCTTTTAAGAAGAAGGAAACTTTTAGTCCAAGCACTGTTGGCTATGGTCATGGTAATTGTGCGCGTTATTGGTATATTGCTTTTGAGGGTGCAGAGTTTACTGATACTTTTACGTCTCAGGGGTTAGCCAATATGGAAAATGGTACTCTCGCTCATAAGCGTATCGACGGCTACTTGGAGGGTACGGGTAGGTTGGTTGAGTCTGAGGTTGAGGTTAAGAGTGAAGATCCTCCTATCCGTGGCTACATTGATGCTATTTTAAATTGGAACGGGGAGAAGGTTATTGGCGAGGTTAAGACCGCCAAGCAGGAAGTATACGATCAACGTCGTGCCAGCATGAAACCTTCTAGTAATCATCTTTTGCAGTTGCTGATTTATATGAAGTTAACTAAGAGTCGTCAGGGTGTTTTTATTTATGAGAATAAGAATACGCAAGAGTTGTGTCTTATTCCTATTACTGTTAACGCTAAATATATTGAAATAATTGATGAGTTGTTTGCTTGGCTTAGGGAGACGCGGGCTGCTTGGGAGCAGAAGTCTTTGCCCAATAGGGCGTTTACTAAGAGTAAGCCTGCCTGTAAGGGTTGCCCCGTTTTTGATACTTGTTGGAACAAGTTGGAGAATGGTGACAATATTATTAGAGCATACGAGCCTCCGAAATGAAGCCAGAAGAAATTGCTTGTGCTAATTCCGAATGTAACAATACTGTAATTAAACAAACACATAATCAAAAGTATTGTTCTGATGTATGTTGTCGTATTGTTACTAATTTAAAGATTAAAGAGAAGTATTATGAGGACAAGCAACGCCTGAGCGGTAAGAAAAGGATTTGTGCCAATCGTGGTTGCTCTAATGTTTTGAGTCGGTACAACACAGAGTCTACTTGTTTACAGTGTGAGAATAAGGTTAAAAACAATTCTAGGGCAGAGTTGTTAGAGATTATGTCTAATGTCGTTGGCTAAGTTAAATAAGACACCTGCAAAAAGAGTTTTAGGGATCGACGCTAGTACGCATAGCGTCGCTTTTTGCATTTTCAACGGTGATGATGTTGAAAGTTATGGTGAAATATTTTTTGATGGTGGTGACGTTTACGAGCGCATCCTAGATGCTAAAAGAAAAATGTCTGCTTTGAGGAAGATAGGATTCTTCGATGTTGACTTTATGGCTATTGAGGCGGGCGTCATGGTGCGCTCTGCGGCCACGGGAATTAAAATGGCATACATCTTTGGGGCTATTATGGGTGAGGTGTTAGATGACGGCATTAAGGTTGTTGAGGTTCATCCTGTAACTTGGCAAAGTTTTATTGGTAATAAGAATTTTAATAAGGCTGAGAAAGAGGAAGTGTACCGGGAGTATCCCGGTAAAAGTAAAACTTGGTATAGTAATAAGATTAGAACTTTGCGTAAGGAACGGACTTTACTTTTTATGGCCGGTAAAGGTATAATAACTAAGTCTGACAATGTTGCAGATGCCGCTGGTATAAGTTACTATGCGGTTAATAATTTAACGAGGCAAAATATCCGTGAGTAAACTTTATCAGTCTAGGATTTGGCTGTATCAGAGATATGTTGTTGAGAAGAAGAATATAATTGAGATTGCTAAAGAGGCAGGTTGTAGTCATATGACTATTCAAAGAGCCTTAACTAAGGCGGGTTTTATAAGGCAATGAAGTATTATTTTAATTATTTTGGTCCCGGCGGCGGGGTGCCCACTCACATAGGGGACAACCTTTTTTCTTTAGATTTTTTAAAAAAACTTTGTAGGGCCAACGAAGAAATTGAATGTGAATATTCTTCTGATTTTTCATATGTTGGTGATTCAATTGCAGCCCTAAATGATTTTATAAAATTAGAAAAAAAAATAAAAATTAGTAATTACGAACACCCAGAAGCAAACGGTCTTTGGATGCACGGCATACTACCTCATCTTATGAGAATAAAGCCTTTAAATGAATTACACGGGGGAATACATGGTTTTCCCAATAAACAAAATATTTTTGAAATGATGTTTGAATCTGGTAATTATGTAGCAGAAACTCTTAATCTACAATTGCCATATAAAACATTAGAAGATGTTGTTTTTGATGGGGACGTATTTGAAAATAATTTTTTAGGCTACGACGTGCTACTAGTTAATAGTTATGCAAGGAGTAGTCAAACACATTGGTCTGAGCAAGAGCAAGATAATTATTTTTTAAATTTAGCAAATTTATTAAGGTTACATGGAATAAAATTTATTACTACTTATAAAATAAATGGATTTCCATGCACCACTGATAAAAAAATGAATATTGTAGATATCGGACGTTTGGCTACAAAATGTAAAGTAGTGGTTGGGATACCCACTTCTCCATTTCTAGTTTCAGTAAATGAATTAGCACTAAAAAAATGTAATGTTTTTATAAACATACGCCATCAAGATTTAAATTTTAATTTTGATAAATTTTATAATTTAAGTCCATACGAACTTAGACTAGAACACATAAAGGATTTTATATGAGAGCAGTAGTTTTAAGAGAATTAAATTCTTTGTTACAAGTTGCCGATGTGGAACTTGGAGAATTAAAATATGGTCAAGTGTTAGTAAAAAATATTGTTAGTGGAATCTGTGGGTCACAACTTCATGAGATAAAGGGAAACAAAGGTAACAAAAAATTCTTACCCCACCTGCTAGGACACGAAGGTTACGGAATAGTTCAAGAAGTTGGGGATGGTGTTACAACTGTGAGGGTCGGGGATAACGTAATTATGCACTGGAGGCCCGGTCTTGGAATTGAGTCTGATTTTCCCTCATACGTCTATAATGGCAAGGCCATGAGCAGCGGTAAAGTAACCACTTTAAGCGAATTTTCTATTGTGTCAGAAAATAGAATCACTAAGGTTCCAGAAAATACAGATCCAGAGTTTGGTGCATTACTTGGGTGTGGGCTGTCTACTTCCCTAGGTGTTGTAGAAAATGAAGCCCAAGTGTCTATTGGTCAGGAAGTTTTAGTCATTGGTTGTGGCGGTGTGGGGCTGAATATTATTCAGGCTGTCCTATTTGCAGGGGGAATTCCCACTGGTCTAGATATAAACAAAAATAAAATGAGTCTCGTAAACTCCTTGGGGGTAAATTTTATCACTGAGTTTGATAGAAAATGGGATGTGATTATTGATACCACTGGTCGCCCCAATGTAATAAATAAAGCATTTAGCAGTCTTAATGGTGGAGGAAGATTGATTCTAGTGGGCCAGCCAGATCCAGATGAAAAAATTTATTTAGACGATGGCTTAAGTTTTTTTGACGGTAGTGGTAAAATGATAAAGGCAAGTCAAGGCGGCGGGTTCATCCCTGAAAGGGATATTCCTAGGTATTTGAAAAAAAATAGTAGTTTTAACATGAATGTTGTTACTCATAGGTTTAATTTAGATGACGTCAACAAAGCATTTGATCTGTTGCAAAATGGCACAGCAGGTAGGATTATGATTAGGATGCATAATGGATAAGCGCGATTGGACAAAGGAAGATTTAATAGAATTTGAAAACCATATTGGTGAACTTTACTTAGATAATAAGTTGCCTTTCCTTTTTCATCTTTCTTGTGGTAATGAAGATGAGTTAATTGATATTTTTAAGGAAATCAAGCCGGGTGACTATGTTATTTCTAATCATAGAAGCCATTATCATGCATTGCTTCATGGAATTCCGCCCGAAGTTGTAGAGGATAGAATTCTTAATGGAAGAAGCATGTTCATATATGACAGGGAAAGAAATTTTTTCTGTTCCGCAATCATTGGTGGTACGCCCGCTATTGCCGCAGGCATTGCTTGGGCACTTAAAAGAAAAGGCTCCAAGCAAAAAGTTTGGTGTTTTATTGGTGATGGCACAGAGGACAATGGTCATACCTATGAGGCAGTCAGGTATGCAGAGGGATTTGATCTACCTGTAACATTTATTATCGAAAACAATAATAGGTCTGTTGAGTCTACGAATGAAGAACGTTGGGGGAAGGCTGCTGAATACGAATGGAACTCTCCACACGTTATCAAGTACCATTATGAGATTACCTATCCTCATGCACGGAAACCGGGTATGATTGATTTATCCAAGGCTACTAAAAAAACAGACGAAGAATATTTTCCACTCCTGACGGATAAGGACTGGAGTTTTGAGATAAGCGATGAAGAAAGTCAATTGTCTTATAAAAATGCTGTAGAGGTTGCAATGACAGAACTTGGCAATCAAGGTGCAATTTTTATTGGATATAATGTGGCGCGCGGCGATGCGATGGGAACACTAAAAAATGTTTCAAGCGATCAAAAGTTAGAAACGCCCGTAGCAGAAAATTTAATGTCTGGCCTAGCCATTGGTATGTCATTTGAAGGGTTCCTTCCTGTCATTTATTTTGAAAGGCACGACTTTATCCTCGTCGCTATGGATGCCATTGTAAATCATATTGATAAGATTGAAAGAATTTCTCATGGAGAATATAAGGTTCCTATTGTTATTCGCGCAGTAACCGCTGATGCAGGGCCATTTTATTCTGGAATTACTCATTCTCAAGATTTTACCAAGATGTTGCGTGAGGCTGTAAGTTTTCCGGTGATTGACCCTGTGGATGGCAAAGATATTCTTTCTGCCTTTCGTGGAGCGGTAAATAGTGAGAGGCCAGTCATTGTAATAGAAAGAAAATCAAGATACTAATGACAAAGATAACGGTAATAGGAGAAAGTTGTGTAGATAAATTTGTTTATTGTGATGCGCTACGACTGGCTCCAGATGTACCAGTTCCAGTTCTAAGAATTCAAAAAAATACCAGTAACTCTGGCATGGCAATGAATGTTTTTAATAACATATCAGTCAAAGTTTCTGATGTAAAAATTATTACTAATGATAATTGGAAAGAAAATGTAAAAATTCGTTATATGCATTGGGAAAGCAATCATATGTTTTTTCGGGTCGATGAAGAAAAACCTGTCAATAGAATAGATCTATCAAAAATTGATTATAATTGTGACATTATTGTTATTTCAGACTACGACAAAGGTTTTCTAACTGAGTCTGACATTAAAGAAATATGTCAGAGGCATCCCACAGTTTTTCTAGATACAAAAAAATTTTTGGGAGATTGGGCAGGAGATGCAAAATTTATTAAAATAAATAATCACGAATACAAAAAATCAGAACCATTCTCTGATAAATTAATCAATAAAATCATCAGAACGGTTGGCTCTGATGGATGCATATATCAGGGTAAACAATACTATACGGAAAAGGTAGACGTAAAAGATTCCAGCGGCGCGGGGGATACATTCATCTCCGCTCTTGCAATTGATTTTTTAAATACTAAAGATATAGAGAAAAGCATTATGTACGCTAATTCATGTGCAACAGAAGTCGTTAAGCATAAAGGGGTAACAACAATATGAAATTAAATTACCATGAGATTGTTCCAAGTGTTATTATGAATTCTCAAAAGGGACAGGATGCCTTTATACAGGCCACCTTTGACAAAATTGGATATACAAATAAGTACTACGTTGATCTTGGTGCAACTGATGGGTTTCATCTCTCTAATGTTTCTTTTCTTCGGGAGAGAGATGGTTGGACTGGCCTCTTGCTAGAGGGGGACACCCAATATCTGGAGAATAAAGATATCAATTTATACATTAAAAGAATTAGCAAGGACAATGTTTGTGATCTATTCAATCAATACTCTGTTCCAGAAGAATTTGATTTTTTATGTGTAGATTTGGACGGAATGGATTATTGGATTTTAAAATCAGTTTTAGAAAAATATAGGCCAAGGGTAGTTATGGTCGAAACAAACGTCAGATTTGAACCAGATGAAAGTTATACTTTAAAATATGACGATAATTGGAATTGGGACGGTAGCGCATGGTACGGGGCGTCCCCGCTAGCGTTTAAAAAATTATTTGAAAGTTTTGGATTTTCTGTAGTTTGGGTTCATGTTGATGATATGATTGCCATTAAGGATGAAGTTTTAGATTTTTTTGGTTATGAAAAGCCTGAATGGTCATACGTCTATCCATCCTCTAACAAGTCTCTATATGACACCCACACTCGCGGTGGGCGACTTGTGACAGAAATAGATATTAATGATTGGGAAGAAGTTTGATAATTCTTACGGGGTCCAAAGGCTTTATAGGTAGTCATTTTAAAAAATATTTAAATGATGTTTTAGAAGTAGAAATTGATGATTGTTTAGATTTTATTAAAAATTTTAACAATTGGGATGAAGTAGATTTAATTATTCATCAGGGTGCAATATCTTCTACTACGGAAACCGATATACAAAAAATAAATAAATTTAATGTATATTTTACTTTAGAGTTATTCAACAAAGCAATAGAGTTTGGTATTCCCGTAAAATATGCATCTTCTGCATCTGTATATGGCAATGAAGATAAATGTTTTAACCCGTTGAATCAATATGCTATCTCTAAACTTCAAATAGATTATTGGGTTTTAGACAATATTGATAAATTTTCAAAAATACAAGGGTTTAGATATTTTAATGTGTACGGAAACAATGAAGAACATAAGGCTGAGCAGGCAAGCCCGGTCAGCAAATTCGTCTGGCAGTCTAGGGACACCGGAGTTATTAAATTATTTAAAGGCTCCCAAAATTTTTATAGAGATTTTATTTGTGTAAGTGATCTTGTAGAAATAGTTTTAAACAATCAGAATGATTCAGGCATTTTTGACCTCGGGACTGGTCAGCCAGTATCCTTTCAATCTGTTGCGGAATCTGTAGCCAATAAATATAATGCGGACATTAAATTTATAGATTTTCCTAAAATTTTAAAAAGTAAATATCAAAAATATACTTGTGCAAAGCAAGAATTTGATTACAAAAATTTTATTACCGTAGAAGGGTATATAAATGATTAAAGGTTTTATGACTGGCTCTTTTGATATTATACATAGGGGCCATATAGAAATTATTAAATATGGTAGGTCTATGTGTGATTATTTTATCATTGCCATAGATGAAGATGATCGAATTAAAAGTAAAAAAGGTAACTCTAGGCCTTTTAATAATCTAGAGGATCGAATGGAAGTATTAAGTTCTATTCGTTATGTAGACAAGGTTGTTTCGTTTAAGGATGAAGTGGATCTAGAAAATATTTTAAATCTTGAACGTCCTGAGTGGTGGTTAATGGGGTCGGACTGGAAAGATAAACCCCGCCCAGAGATTAATTCGTTTTGTAAAAATATTTTTTTTAATAGAATCGGTGATTACTCCACAACAAAAATTTTAAAAGAAGAATAAAAATGAAATATGTATTCGACATTGATGGAACTATATGTAATTCATTTAATGATTATAAACTCTCTAGCCCTATTATGAGCAGGATTAGTCAAATAAATAAATTGTACGATGAGGGTAATGTAATTGTGTATCATACTGCTAGGGGCATGGGCAGGCTAAAGGATAATTCTGATGCTGCTGATATAATGTTTAGAGGGCTTACAGAATCTCAGTTGTTTGAGTGGGGATGCAAGTATCATGAATTGATTTTAGGCAAGCCTAGTGCAGATGTATATGTGGACGATAAGGCAATTAAAGACACAGATTTTTTTGGAGAGTCATGATTGTAGAGCAATGCTTCATTGATAAAGGATGGGGGTATGAAGAAGTCCTTACAAATACAAATAAGTATTGTGCAAAGATTCTTCATATAAACAAGGACAAAAAAATGTCTTGGCATTTTCATAAAATAAAGGATGAAACTTTTTATGTTGAAACTGGTAAAGTTTGTCTGTACTATGGAGAGTCCAATTATTTAGAAAATTCTAGTTCTATTGTTTTAAAGCCCGGTATGATTTTTAATGTTCCCCCCGGCCTAAAGCACATGCTTGTTGGTATAGAAAACTCTAGAGTGTTTGAATTTTCTACTCAACACTTTGATGATGATAGTTATAGAATAATCAAGGGAGATTAGTTGAAGCGCGTAGTATTCTATTGTTCATGGCATCATGGAGATTGGCACCTAGCCAAATCTTTTATTGAAAATTTCTTTTTACAATTTGATAAATCTGGAATAGAGTGTGTTGCAGTTACTTCACGAGACCCACACATCGTAAATATTGACAGATTAAAGTCTGAGCATATTACTAATTGGCCTAGACTTATGTCAAACCCCCCCTCTTTTTGGGATGAAGGCGAGAGTACTTTTTACATTAATATCTGGGTCGGACACCATAGACTTATTGGTGGTGACGGTGGTAACCATAATTTTGTAAATCAAATACCCATGTGGAAATCAATAGCAGATCATATAGAAAGAGAGACTGGATTTCATTTAGAATGTATTGTCAATCCAGAGTTAACTGTACCAAACATTACTAGTAAAATGTTAGGGAAGTATGATAAAGCGCCGCCCAACTCTGTATTTTTTGCCAATAGTACTCCGTGGTCGGGGCAGACTTTAATAAATTCTATGCCGGGTGCAATTTTAAGTTTGGCAGAAGAATTTCAAAATGTAAATTTTATTTGTACTCAAAGCATTGGGATAGAAAAAGAAAATATTTTTTATACCAACGATATGACTAATTTTGAAAATTGCGGGTATAACCCTTTACCAGAAGTTGCTAAAATCTCTGAGGGATGCAAAATCATTGTTACTAATTGTAGTGGCCCCGGTACATTTGCAATGACTAGATACAATTTTAATTGTGGAAATAAAACTATGATTGTCTTGTTGGCAAATATTGAGTTGTCTCCACATACAGGTGTCAGCCATAGAAATAAAATTATTTTTTCTAGCACTTATGACGAATGGGAAGTCGGTAGAATTGTTCGTGAAGAAATAATAAATAAAGGAATGAATAAAACAAATGACTGAAACTGGCTGGATTCTGCCGGTACCGCTAAAGAAATCTCTTGAAGGAACAGTCAAGTGGACTCTTAAACGTCCAGAATGGTTAAATATTCAATGACTGTTGCTCTAATTGTTCCTGTGTTAAAAAGATTTGATCTTTTTACAGAATTAATTCATTCTGTAGACTATCCGATTCATCCTATCATTATGGACAATTGGAATGATAATCGTGGAGTATCATCAGCATGGAATAATGGAATGGTTATAGCAAAAAAAAATAAATTTGATTATGCAATCATATCCAACGATGATGTAGTTTTTAGAAAAGACACAATTAAAAAATTACATGATAGTATTGCTATGAATGAACACGTTGTTATAGGCGCAGATCAGATTGAAGATAGAGAAAACAACGGCTTGATTAATGAAACCCATAGCGATGTGTACTTCTCGCCATTTGCGTGTTTTGCGGTTAATTTAAATAAATTAATTCTCAAATGCGGATATTTTGATGAAAATTTTTATCCCGCCTACTTTGAGGACAATGATATGAGGCGTCGCATAGAGTTAGCAGGCCTTACTATTAAAATTAATACTGATGCAAAGATTTTTCATCATGGCTCGGCAACTCAAAATCCTAATAAAAACAACATTATAGATAATTGGGCAGTCAAGCCAGCCAAATTTGAAGAAAATAGATTATATTATGTTAAAAAATGGGGCGGTATGCCGGGAGAAGAAAAATTCTCAACCCCTTTCAATGATCCAAACTTAACCCTAAAGGATTGGTAAACATGAAATTATATAACACGCAAAGTAACATATGCTTTGATGATATTCTATTAGTCCCGAAGGCTTCTGATGTAATTAGTCGTAGGGACGTTGACTTGTCGATGTCTATTGGGTTTGATAGCAGAAAGATTGATTTATATTTACCGATCATCGCCGCCCCGATGGATACTGTGTGTGAGAGTGATGCTGCTTTAGTTATGGCACAGTACGGAGGCCTTGGCATAATTCATCGTTTTGCTAAGGACGCTGAGCAGAATTGGCATGTTAACGAGGTTGCTTCTAGAAAGTTTATGGTTGGGGCGGCCGTTGGTGTTTCAAACACACAATCTGTATTGCCTAAGGTTGAGTCTTTAATTATTTCTGGTGCAAGGGTTATTCTTGTTGATGCTGCCAATGGTCATAATGTTTTGACTGTTAACACTGTGAGAGAAATTAGGCGGGCCTTTCCAGACGTTCACATTATGTCTGGTAATGTTTCTACTTGGGATGGATTTTTAGCCCTTTCTGCCGCAGGCGCAGACTCTATTAGGGTGGGTATTGGCGGCGGTAGTATGTGTACTACTCGTATTGCTACTGGTCATGGGATGCCTACGTTGTCCTCTATCATGGAGGTATACGAAATGCAGGAGCGTTTAAATCTCCCCACGTCTATTATTGCTGATGGTGGTATTAGAAATTCTGGTGACGCTACAAAGGCGTTTGCTGCCGGTGCTGATGCGGTCATGCTAGGTAATGCTCTCGCTGCTCATAATGAGTCTCCCGGCAAGGTTGTGGAGCGTGACGGTAAATCGTACAAGGTGGTTCGTGGTATGGCTAGCGAGGAAGTACAGAAGGCTTATGGTAAAACTAATTATGTTGAGGGTGTTTCTACTGAGAAATTGTTAAGGGGTAGTCTTGGTGATACTCTTGACAAATTCCGCGCCGGAATTTCAAGCGGCTGCTCCTATTCTGGAACCTATTCTCTGTCTGACTTGCAACTTTTTTCAGAATTCATTAAGGTAACAACTAACAGTGTAAAGGAGAGTAACGCTCATGGACTCTAATCCGCTCATGGATTCTAACGTATCTAATCCTGATAGAATTAGAAACATTAATCCTATCAATAAAAAGTATTTCGATGCAACTAAATTAGATAATATTTATATTAATGACGAACCTCTCAGAAATAATACTGAAAGAGAAATTGTTACTGTATGTGATGATATTAAAAATTTATTGATTGAGAAGAACCGCGCCTATGGCAACTCTGCTTTAGAGCCATCTAATGTTTTTGCTAAATCATCAGCGTTAGACCAAATTTCTACTCGCATTGATGACAAACTAAACAGAATAAAGAAAGGCCATGAGTATCAGGGTGAGGATACCATTGACGATTTGATAGGCTATCTGGTACTATATAAGATAGCATTGCGTGACAATTGGAGATAAAGTGCCTACCTATACATATACTTGTGTTACTTGTGATAAACGGATAGAAAGGCTTCAACCAATGGAACAGCGAGACAATGCTTACTGTCATGAGTGTGGTTATAAGTTAGTTAGAGGATTGGATCGCCCCGGCCTAGTTTGGAGTCCCACCCGTAACGGTGGGTACTCATGAGAAAGAAACTGACCGGAGAGGCACCTAAGCCTTACGGTCACAATCCAAAGATTTTTGTTTACACAGAACTTCCTTATAAAAAAATTATTATACGTCCCGGCATGGAAATTAAAATTAAAAACCAGCGGGGCACTTTTATATTCTACAAGTGGGTTCACAATTCAGAGTTAGATGTTACTTGGATTGATTGTATGGATAAGAAAACAGGGCATTGGCGGGGATTTTATATGGATCAACTTAAAGGTGTGGTTACTCCTAAGAAAAGTATTGCTAAGAAGATATAATGAGTAAAGAAATAGAATTAAAAGATCGCTTTGACGATATGAACCGGGTAGTTGAAGAATTATTAAAAGGTTCAGATCCTAAACAGATAGCAACTAAATTATCATTTTCCCGTGCCCTAGTAATGGAGTTGATTGCTGAATGGAAAGAAATTGTTCACAACGATCAGAATATACATACGAGAGCAAGAGAAGCACTTGCCGGTGCCGATCAACACTATGCTTTGCTTATTCAGCAAGCATGGGAAACGGCAGAGCAGGCAGACAGCAATTCTCAGTACGGAATAAAGGTACAGGCTTTAAAGTTGGCTGCCGATATAGAGGGCAAGAGGCTTGATTCTCTCAACAAGGCCGGGGTTTTAGAAAACTCTGAACTAGCCCAACAAGTAGTAGAAACAGAACGTAAGCAAAAGATTCTTACAGACATTCTTAAAGATGTTGTTTCTAACTGCGATCATTGTAAGTATGAGGTTGCCAAGAGGCTTTCTTCTGCTTCTAATAAAGTTGAAGGGATTGTCATAGATTGAGCGAATTTGATGACTTCCTTGGCCTTCTTGATGGTGATGAGTTTGAGGAAAAGCCAGTACTAATTGAAGAATTCGTAATGTCTAAGGAATTCTTGTCGCTCCCGCCTCTTTCTGATTATCAGTTCCAGATGATTAAGGCTATGTCTCAAATTTATAAGAAAGAAACTTTAATTAAACTTTACGGGGAGGAAGAAGGTTCTCGTAAATATACTGAGACTCGTAATGAGATTATTTTCCAACTTGGTAAAGGGTGTAACGCACCCTATACTCCGATATATAATCCTCTTACTGGCAATTGGAATCGTCTAGATGAGGTTGTGGCAGATGGTTCTGTTATTTCAGATGATGGTATTGTTCATTATGCCACGGAAGCATTTAAGGTTGGCACGGGGGATATGGTCAGGGTTAAGACTTCCTTGGGATGGGAAGAAGATGTATTTGTTGAACATAAATATCTATCTTACAAAAAATCTAAATTTTATAAAAGACACCGTGGATATAGTCCTTCCTATGAGACTATAAATAAACTTAATGTTGGAGATAGAATTGCCTTAGGCTTAGGCCTAGATGTTGTTAATCCAAAAAATATTCCCATTGAACATGCTGAACTTATTGGATATTGGCTTGGTGACGGGATGCTGCCTGCTGAACATAACATGATTATCAATATGGATTTTTGTTCGGATGAAGTAGAAAGCATTAAAAGATACGAAGAACTTTGTAAGTTTATCGGTGATGAGCCAACCAAAACCACACACAAGACAAAAAATCTTACATTCTTTAGGCATGGAACAAAGTCAAATGCTGTCGCGCTTGCAGTCCAGTATGGGATGATAAATTTTCGTTCAGGCAACAAAAAAATACCGGATGCCGTGTGGAACTCAGACAACAATGTCCTCGCGGCTACCCTATCTAAATTGTGGCAAACAGATGGTTGCGTATACAAAAAGAATGGTACAACTGCGGAATTTGTGTCTATTTCTAGGCAACTTTGTATTGATGTGCAACGCGCTCTGCTTAGAATAGGCGTCCCTGCTGGAATAAGATTTAGAACTCCTAAATCAAATTTTGATAATGCATCAGAGGCGGGATATGTTACTGTGTCTAGCCAAGAATGTATAGATAAATTTTTTAATGTTATTAGTCTACTAGACCATAAAAATGTTTCTATAGATAAAAAACAAGGTAGGGTATATAAAAGAATAGAAAATAATTTATATTATGACAAAATAGTGTCTATTGAGAAAATAGGCGTTGGTGATTATTGGACATTAACTGTACCCGACACTGGTAACTTTGTTGGTAATGGGATGATTTCTGCAAATTCAGGCAAGGACTTTGTATCAACCATCGCCTGCTGCTATATAGTTTATTTATTGTTGTGTCTAAAAGATCCTGCTAAATATTACGGCAAGCCGCCCGGTGACGCTATTGACATTATCAATATTGCTATTAACGCTGTGCAGGCTAACCGTGTGTTCTTTAAAGGTTTCAAAAACCTTATTGTGCGCTGCCCTTGGTTCCAAGGCCGGTACGATTCAAAGGCCACTTCTATTGAATTTGATAAGGCTATTACCGTACACTCAGGACACTCTCAGAGAGAATCATGGGAGGGCTACAACGTCATCCTCGTCATCCTTGACGAAATTTCAGGTTTCGATATAGAGACTACTTCTGGAAACGAAAACGCTAAAACCGCAGACGCTATCTATAAGATGTATCGCGGCTCTGTTGATTCACGATTCCCTGACTATGGTAAGGTTGTCTTGCTTTCTTTCCCGCGCTACAAGGGTGACTATATTCAGCGTAGGTATGAGGAAGTAGTTGACACTAAAGAGGTCATAGTTAGGACTCATACCTTTAAGATTGATCCTGACTTGCCTGATGACATAGAGAGTAATTTGTTTTCTATTGAGTGGGAAGAAGATCATATTCAAGCCTACTCCCGGCCCCGTGTCTTTGCTCTTAAAAGGCCAACGTGGGAAATTAATCCCACTAGAAAGATAGAGGACTTTACGTTAGCGTTCTTTACGGACCCTACGGATGCTCTAAGCCGTTTTGCGTGTATGCCCCCCGATTCGGTAGATGCATTTTTTAAATCGCGGGAGAAGATTGAGAAGGCCTTCTCTAACCTTAACCCCAATCTTGATGAACAGTGGAGATTCCAAGAATGGTTTAATCCCCTACCCGGCAAGATTTATTATGTCCATGTTGACCTTGCACAAAAGCACGACCGCTGTGCGGTGACTATGGCTCACGTTGAGGAATGGAAGCATATTAAGGTTGGCGATCAAGTATCTGAGGCTGCCCCGTTCGTAATAGTCGATGCTATCAGATGGTGGACACCTAAGTCTGACAAGAGCGTAGACTTTACAGAGGTTAAAAACTATATTATTTCTTTGCAGCAACGTGGTTTTAATATTGGGCGGGTGACTTTTGACCGTTGGAATTCTCACGATATGATGCAGCAACTAAAGGCTTATGGAATGAATTGTGAAATTCTTTCTGTCGCTAAGAAACATTATGAGGATATGGCTCTTGTTGTCATGGAAGAAAGAGTTAACGGTCCACACAATGACATTCTAATTAATGAGTTGCTAAAACTCAGAATTGTTAAGGATAAGGTTGACCACCCAAGGACGGGTTCTAAGGACTTGGCTGACGCTACCTGCGGGGCTATCTATAATGCTATAAGTCTGACACCCCCCGACCTTGATCGTGAAATTAGGATTCACACTTATGATTCTTATGACGACTATGAGGAAGAAACGTTTGCGGCTAAAAATCCTCATGTGATAGAGTTACCTCATAGATCAGAGGGTATGCCAGAGTCTTTGAGGGACTATTTTAACTCTGGATATGAAGATGATGGTATGAATTTTGTTGACAATTTTACGGTTTTATAGTTAGATGACTGAGCGGCGTGGCTGGCTAGTGGTCAGAAAATATCTTATAAGTATTTTAGAGCAGGTGGCAGTAACCTGACGCCGTACCATAGATGGATAAGGTAGAATGTTAACATGACACAAGATTCAAAGATAGGTACTCAGGGTACTAAGCGATTTAATGATGGTTTGCGGGCACAATGTACAGCCTGTGGCTTGATTAAATACTATCAGGATTTCAATAAGAAAAAGGGCGAGCCTGAATCTCAATGCCGGGAGTGCCGTCGTGAAAAATATAGAGATTACTACCAAAGAAATCATGAATTTGTTAGAAGTCAGTCTAGTATTTACAAAAAAGAGAACAGATTACTTATTAGAATCAGAAAGCATGGCTTGACGCAAGAAAAGTATGATGCTTTATTTAATTTGCATAATGGTAAGTGCTGGATTTGTAAGGTTGGTCCCGCTGCTGAAATAGATCACGACCATGCTTGTTGTCCCGGTGAGACTGGTTGTGATAAATGTGTAAGGGGCTTGCTGTGTGGCCCATGCAATAGAATGTTAGGTCATGCTGATGACAGGGTTGAAAAATTAATAGCCGGGGCGGTGTACTTAAAAAGTACACAGGCATTAAACATTTTAGATGTGAGGGATCAAACCCATTAATGCGCGAGGTTGCGAGGGGAAAAACCTTAGGGTGGATATAGTTACAATGTCCGGCAAATTATCCACGGGAGCGATATGACAGAAGTTATGCGCTATTTTGTGCTGTGGAATTTCCGCCCCTCGCAATCTTTTTCTTGATGATGATATAATAAAAATATGACAAATGATGATGAAATCAAAAAACTCTTTATGTTTGGTGGCAGTAAAGAGTTTAAGGTTGAATACAATGTTCCTGATTGTCAGGGTGGTTGGGCCGTTATAAAAGACGGAACAGGTCAAGTTGTTGGATGCCATAAAACTGAAAAGGAAGCCAACGATCATCGCAATTTAATGATTGTTGAAATGACTGACATATTGGGGCAGGAAGTTAGAACAACTAAAACTCCCTCCGAATATGCAGAAACTAATTCAGTTAATAAAACATTATCTATTTGGGATGGAGTATTTTTCCCTGCTCAGAAGGGTACGTTAGGTATTGATAATTCTTCTGAGGTACAAGAACCGGGATGGGTTTCAACATATAATACGCCACCACAAAAAGATGGCAAACCTAGTACCGGATATGGTAATAGAAGTTCTACATAATAAAAATTATTTAAGGAGTAATGATGACTGAATACACCGTGGGCGGTTGGCCTACAGTGGAAAAACCCTTTGATAGTAGATTGGCTGTTGGCAAAGTGCCGGGTACTAATCTTTCTATCAGAATGCGTAAGGAAGTACTTCCAGTATTCCTTGCATTTCTTGCAGAAGTTAATAAAAAGGTTATTCCTCTAAAGGACGGTCCTTTGGATGGATGGACTTATCGCAAGGCTCGCGCCGTTGATGCATTTAGTCAGCACGCTGGCGGCGTTGCTACCGATATGCGTTATGACATTTTGAAGGCTGACCGTAAGATTCACATGACTGAAACCCAACACAAGGCTATGCACAAGTTGCTAGACAAGTATGTTACCTCTGACGGTAAGCGTGTCTTTGGTTGGGGTGGTGACTGGACTCCCGGTAAGTTTGCAGACGAAATGCATGTTGAGGCTATTCAAAACTGGTCACCGGGTTCTCAGGGTAAAAACGCTACCGTTGATGACTTTCTTAATGTTCAGAAACGCCTAGGGATTAAGAGCAATGGTACAGTGTCCATTGTTGGTCAAATTGTTAATGTTGTAAAGCCAACTCCTAAGCCCCCCGTTAACGCGCCTAAGCCTTTGCCTAAGCCTGTTGTTGCGCCTAAGCCTGTTCCTGTACCAGAAAATATTACTACGGCTAGCAAGGTGCGGGTAAATAATGTTCAGCCGGGGTCTCGCAACCGTCAGGTTGCAGCCGTTCAGGTGGCCTTGCGTGAAGCAGGATTTGATCCTAAGGCTTTTGATGGATATTTTGGTGCAAGCACTAAGGCTGCCTATTCTCAGTGGCAGAAGTCTTTAGGTTATTCTGGTGACGATGCAAATGGTAAGCCGGGTGTTAAGACTCTTACCGAACTTGGTAAGCGTTATGGGTTTACTGTTGAAGATTAATCATCATTGATGATACAATATTAGGGTAGTGGATGAATTATTTGTCCACTACCCTAATGCTTTATAGGGAGTAATATGTCTTTCTTGGTAGAAAAATTGGTAAACCTGCAAGCCAATGCTGTTGGCATGTATGCACAGTCTCATGGCTTTCATTGGAATGTTAGAGGGCCGTTCTTTAAAGAACTACATGCGTTTTTCTTAGAAATCTATGAAGATGTTTTTGATTCTATTGATGCTTATGCTGAAAATTTGCGTAAACTTGGAGTGTACGCACCGTTTGGCTTGCGTAGTTGGCAGATGAATTCTACTATCAAGTTTGATGAAACCCCGACTCTTGATGCTATGGAAATGGTCAGAGTTTTGATTGAAACTAATTCAAAGATTATTGATTTGTTGAAAGAAACTTTTATTGTTGCTGACGCTGAAAACGAGCAGGGTGTCGCTAATTTCCTCGCTGAACGTATTGACAAGCATCAGTTTTGGGATTGGCAACTACGAAGTACTGTGTCTCAATAGTCATTTTGCATTGACTTATGGAATTTACAGTGCTATTCTGTATTAATGACTCAAATTATGAGAGTCATGCTCTCCGCTGTTGTCCTTCTTACTTCGCTAGTTGGAGTACAGGTAGCATCAGCCCAAGAGCGTGACAGCAATAATGAAAGTATGATTACTATAAGTAACATAAATGCAAGTAAAGTTAATGTTCGTAATGTTTCTTTTACAGAACCTAACGTTCGTAATGTTTCTTTTATCGCACCGCAGAGAATGATTTATTCCTATGGAAGTGTTGCTTCCTCAGCGTGGCGGGGTACGGGGTTTCATGTTAGATGGGAACCGACCCGTAAATGTATTGTTAAGAGAGAGTCAGAGGGAAACTACCGTGTTGTTAATAGACACAGTGGCGCTCAGGGTGCCTACCAGTTTATGCCCTTCTGGACTAAGAAACTCGCCAAAATGTTAAATAAGAAAAAGTTGGCTTATAAGCCTATTTCTAGATGGTCTAGGTTAGATCAGGACCGCGCATTTTGGGCAGTATGGCAGAATGGAAGAAACAAAAGTCCGTGGCGTGGAGGCCGCTGGTCGTGTGGATTCTAAGTAAGTAGTTCTTTTCTATTTTAAGGGTGGGTAGTATGAAGGTAGCCTTTCTCAGTTCGGATTGGGGCGATTATGTTTCATCACAGCCGGGAGGTTGTACTTGGATCAGATGCTTTGGTCCTTCCGAGCAGTTAAATAAATTAGGGTTAGACACAGTTATTGGTGAAGTTGGTTGGCGGGACGATGAAGGATTCGTTGCTGTACCAACAGTAGAAAGATTAAAAACAAATAGTCGTGGACCGATTATTAATCCTAAGGAATACTCTGGCGGCATAGATGTCGTAATTTTTAAACTTTGGATGTGGCATGAGGCCAAGGAGTATTTCGAGAAGGCCCAAAAACTAGGTCAAACTATCATTTTTGATGTTGATGACTGGTTTGATGGACTTCCTACTACCAATATTGCTTTTCAAACTACCCACCCCGATAGAGACGCTACATGGAATAGAAACCATATGCTTGCCTCATATCGTTATTGTGATGGTTTAATTACAAGCACTAAGTTTCTTAATGATTTCTATTCTAAAAAGAATGAGAATTGCTATCAAGTTTATAATTCGATTGACCCTAAACATTTTGTTAAGCGTTGGGATTCTGCTGGCGTTAAGCCCACTGTGGGATGGGTTGGTATTATGGTGTGGCGTTCTGGTGACATTGAGGAATTACAGGGCTGGCTAGGGCCGTTCTTGGACCGCCATGACCTTCGTTTTCATCATGCAGGTATTAATCCACAAGATCCTAAAGAATTTGCTAGGATTGCTAAGATTGATCCTGAAAGATTGACGGGGACTACTGGCTCTAGCGCACAATATTATGGCAACTTGCTTCTCCCTATGGACATTGGTATTGTTCCTCTTAACTCTTTGCCATTTAATGAGGCTAAGAGTAATCTAAAGGGGTTAGAGTACGCTATGTCTGGCATCCCCTTCGTTGCCTATGGTTCTTATGAGTACAAGAAGTTAGAATCTGAGGGGGCGGGTAATACTGCAACTAAGGCTCGTCATTGGATTAATCATATGGAAAAACTTATTGATCCGTCCTATCGTAAAGAACAAGCGGATCGTGGATACGAATTAGTTTCTGACAAGTATAATATTGTTAACGTTGCACCGCTATGGTTAGAGACTATTGAGAAGATTGTTAAGAATAACAAGAGAAGCAGGTTAAACAAATGAAGATGAGTGATATTGCTTACTATTTTGGGTATGCAACTCAAATATTTATTCGTAGTTTTGTTTATGTTGCCGTCCCCGTAGGCTTTGTCATGGAAGTATACAATCGTAATATTCCGTATCTTCCCGTCCTACTACTTATTGCTTACATGGTTTTAAAATGGGTCGCTCTTTCCCTAACCTATTTGCAAGAAATATTTATACGGCAGCAAAAAGAATTGACTGCTGAGGACATTGTTCATGCAGTTAATGTTGTTAACTATAAAAACTCTATTGGATTGGGACCAAACTAATGACGTGTGTAGTTGCTTGTATTAGGGACGGGAAAGTATATATGGCATCTGACTCCGCTGCCGCAAGCGACACAGAGATATCCACACAGATACGCCCTAAAGTTTTTTCTAATGGTGATTTTCTAATTGGATATTGTCATAGTTTTAGGTTAGGGCAGATAGTAGAATATCATTTCAAGCCTCCTAAAATTATTTCTGATTCTGATGAACATGACTTTCTTATAAAGTTTATGGTTAAACATTTTATTCCTGCGCTCCGCGCCTGTCTTACAGAAAATTGCTACCCTAGTTTGTTAGATGAGGCAAATGGATGGAGTTTAATTGTAGGCGTGAGAGGCAACATCTTCATCATAGAAGATGACTTTAATGTAAGCAGTTATGACAGAGATTACCATGCGATAGGTTCAGGCTCCCCCTATGCTTTGGGTGCCCTAGAAGCACTTTCGACAGACGAAGAAATGCACCCTCTTGATTATTTAAATTTGGCTTTGAGGGCTGCTGAAAAGCATAGCCCTAGCGTATCCTCACCCTTCCACTTTGAGTCATCATGAGCAAAAATATATTAGATTTTGTTCCACAGGAACCCTTGCGTTCATATGATATGAAGGGTATTATCCTCCATGAGTGTATATGCAAAGCAAATATGTGGAAGATTGTGGTTGGTTTTGAAGATTATGAAATTTCTTGGTATGCACTTGATATGGAATGCGTAAATTGTGGCACACGGGCCACAGCACCTACACCTATTGATAAGGAGTCGTAATGTCTGATAATGCAGATGATTTGTGGCGCGCGTTTAACGCGGCGTCTGTTGAGTTGAAGAAGGGTATTGGGGGTAAGCCGGGGGATGCTGCTGAGAAAAAGTATGGACAGGCTTATCTTTCTCTGGTAAAGTCTGGCCTAGCCCCACGCATTAAGAAGAAGTATCGCGGCGGGTTAAAGTAACTATAACTTCTACTAGATTTGAGGTATAATGCAAACCTTTCTTTCGGAATATACTTTTGCTGAGTCTGCCAGCGTTCTTGACACTAAAAGGTTGGTCAAACAACTTCTGGAAGGCCTCCAGATCATTGATGTTATTGCAGGCAATCGTAATGGTTGGAGGCATCATCCAGCAGTTAAAATGTGGGCGGGGCATGGTGGACACTTTTACTACTACCTTTCAGCCATTCGTGATGAAATGGAAATCCGTAACTTCAAGTGGCAAAATAATTGGCAGTCTATTCAAAATATCTACAACAATGCTTTTAAGTCTGTTCAGTATGAACACACCCCGCCTGCGTGGATTTCAGATTCGACTGCTCTTGACCGTGTAGTAAATACTCATAGGCGTGCCCTTTACTTAAAAGATCCCATCCACTATGATCTTTACAAGAGCCATGAAGTTGCGGCTGCGGCAGATGTTTGTTGCTCATCGTGTAACTATTATTGGCCTCTCGCATCCCACGGATTTGTGGTATAATATATGCATGATATGTATTTATAAAGATTGCAATAGAGAAAAAATTCGTGCCAGAGGGCTTTGCACTAGCCACTGGAATCTTGAACAGTATGGCCTCTGCAAAAACAATTGTGGGCTACCAGCCGCAAACACCCGTGGGCTATGTTCAAACTGTAATAACAGAGGCGGCAAGCCTCCCAATTCTCGCAACTTGGGAAGCAAGGTAAATAACGATAAGGTTAGACTATGTTCACGGTGCAAGAATATATTTCCGCTAGAAGAATTTAAAAAAAGCAATCATAAGAACCGCTGCGTTAAATGTCAGATAAGAATGAAAAAACACTCTAGTTTAATTAGAAAATATAAGATTAGTATAGATCAATGGGAATTTCTGCTAGAGTCTCAAGGTGGTAGATGCGCTATATGTGATAAAGCATCTGATAAATTCTGTGTAGACCATGACCATTCATGTTGTCCATCCAACAGAATAACTTGCGGTAAATGCATAAGGGGTCTACTCTGTAATAGATGCAATAACGGAATGGGCTTACTGAATGATAATCCAGATATAATTTTATCGGCATATAAATATCTAAGAAACAATAAAAGAATTGCTACCTAGGCTAGTTGTGCCGCCCGACGTATACCCTGCGGTTTCTACCCGCTAGAAAGGTTAATGGATACATGCAGGTTCGACCCCTGTCGTCGGGACGCTACCATGATAAACTATTAATGTAAAACATATGCTAGGAGGAAACCGTGTTGGATGAAAAAGTTAAAGAAGTAGAAGAACCTGTCGATGAAATTACTGGTTTTGATAGGTGTGATCGTTGCGGGTCGCAGGCATATGTTTTGGCGAAGGGGGCTTACGGCCCCCTGACCTTTTGTAAGCATCATTTTGAGAAGTATGAGAAGGACATTAGAAATTACTCTTACCAAATCGTTGATAATCGTGATAAGATCAATCAAAAGCCGGATAGTAGTGCGTAACTTCTACAAGAATTGGGATCATGAAGTATAAGGATTATTCTGACGAGCGTGATGAAATCACTCGTCCTCGCAAGATTGATAGGAAGCCCCGCCCTAAGAAGGCAAATCATAAGCATGAGTATCAGAAAACCGATGAAATCTTAAACGGATTATACATCATGTATAAGTGTTTGCACTGTGAGAAGAAAGTTGAAGGGGAAACTATTATGGGTACAGACTTATTGAATTGGCGTAAATATGGACGGTCGTAATGTCATTGATATGTATAAGTATTGGCCGCATGAAAAGATTGTTAATGATCTTAAGTTAAAGCGTAGGCCTTTTATCTCTGTTTTTGAACACATTAATGGGGATTTCAATAAGGCTTCTGGTATTAGAAATCATAATGCTTTCTTGGGGTCTGATATTTATATTGTTGGTCCCCGCGCTCGTAGGTATGACAAGCGTGGCACTGTTGGCACTCATCATTATGAGAATGTTATCTATGTTGATTCAATAGATCATTTGATTGACACTATGAGTGTTGATGTTGCTTGTTCGTATCGTTGGGTTGGTGTTGATAATGTTGAGTCTTCTGAAAGTATTTATGATTTTGTTTTCCCTGCCAATACTGTGATGTGTTTTGGTGAGGAAGGGCGGGGTATTTCTGATGAATTACTTGAATGGTGTGACAATAAAGTATATATTCCGCAGCAAGGTTCTGTTCGTAGTTTGAATGTTGGTACTGCTTCTGGCATTGCCATGTATGAATACTCTAGACAATTCCAAAATAACTGATATAATGTTATGAGTATATAGTTTATATATCTGTGAGAGTAGGTGAAAAAATGAACGGTAACAGTAAAATTTCTCAACAAGAGGGTTCACACCCCGCAGAGTCCACTGTGTTTGCACCAATGGAGGTTTCTCGCCAGATCACTGATCTAGGTATTGCTGAGCCTAAAACCATTAATGTTGCTTCCCCAATTACTGGCCCTAATGTTTCTATGACAGTTAACACCCCTTACGGTGGTCCTATTGTTTCTCTAGAGCAGGGTAGCGTAAACAACGAGACTGGTCCCAATGCCTGATAGGAATGGGTCTTTGTCGCCAATAACTACATCTTCTTCTCAACATAAAGAGGATGACAAGTCTATAGAATATTATGTCAAAGGTGGTGAAAATGATATGGATAAAGCCAATAACAATATTGGTGTGACTTCCAGCCCTGATGACTCGTATTCTGTTCCAGATAATGCAACAGTTGAGCCTGATTCCGGCGGTAAGTTGGCTATGACAAAAGGCGCGGGTTGTTGCGATACTTGTTCTGGTTTAGATTGTGACCTGAAATGCTGCGACCTTGCCTTGTGCAATATGGAAAAGGCTGAGACTGTTGAAGCGTGTTCTTGTTGCGGCGAGTGCGATGCTGATTGTACTGGCGACTGCTGTGATAAATGCTCTGTTGTAAATAAGGCAACCGATCAGCAAGTTGATGACGATGAGGAAAATGAAATGCAAAAGTCTGTTTGGGGCAATGCTTTTTCACCCCTTATTCCAACTAATGCGTTGAGAACTGTATTTAAGTTTGAAGATTGATTAAATAAATAATTTTTTATTTAGTGGGCAGGCAGGTCAATAGACCTGCTTGTTTATTTAGGAGGGTATCGTAATGAGAGTGCTAGTAGTTGGTAGTCCTAATTGGACTAATTATAATTCAGTTGTAAGAAATTTGACAGTCATTATTGAGGACTTGAAGTATGTTGACGACGATAACAAGAATGTTGTGTTTGTCCATACTGGTAAGGCTGGCGCTGAAAATATGACTACTGAGTATATTGGCAAGGTTGAGAGATACCTTCGTCAAAAGGGAATCCGAATTAAGGAAGAACTTTTCATTAAGAGGCGTTCTGGCGAAAAGGTTGACAGAATTACTGGTGACTACGATATGATTACGTCAGGAATTGATGCAGCGTTGGTGTTCATAAAGGATTCTGACAAGCGTGGCAATTACTGTATTAGTATTTTGAAGTCACATGATATCCCCACAACTGTTATTAAGGAGTAGTCGTGCCCAAAGGAGCAGGTAAGCCGTAGGCTTACCAAAACTGAGAGTTCTTTCCTACGCTTGGCAACTAAGGTTGCCGAAGCGTCCACTATGAGACAGAAGCATGGATGCGTTGTCGTAAAGTCTGGAAGGGTTATGTCTGTTGGTATCAACAAGTGGCGTAATCATCCTGACATTATTGAGAAGTCTAAGGTTAAGCAGGAATGTTCTGTTCATGCTGAGGTTGATGCTATTGGGCGTGCGGGTGACACCAAGGGTGCCACCCTATATATTGCTAGGGTAAATAATCAGGGGGTTGCTTTGCTTTCCCGTCCCTGTGACAATTGTCATTTAGCAATTTTAGAGGCAGGTATTTCGAAGGTTATCTATACCTAAAACCTGTTGACGAAGTAAGTTTCTAATGGTACTATTAATACATAACATATCACCTACACAGAGGAAAATATTGTGTCTACTTATACAGAGTTAAACTATGAGCAAGCCCACGCTTTTGTGCAGTCCAATAAGCACAAGGGTTTTTATTGGGACGGGTGGGACATTGTAAAGTTTACTGTTAGTCCCAATGGTTATACTCAAAAGAACGGCATGTTCCGCAATAATAATTGGGGATTTGCTGTGAAGATTCGCCTGCAAGATAGTGGCACTTGGTCAGTATTGAGTAAGTATGTATGAGTGATTCATTAGAAAACTTAGGGCTAGAAGAAGATCACGTTGCGTGGTATCAACTTGCTAGTTGTAAGAATATGTCAGTCAATTGGTTTTATGATGACTATGAATCTAATAAGGTACATGCTCAGCAGGTAGATTCTATTTGTTCTACCTGCCCCGTTGCTAAATTCTGTCTCCAAGAAGGCATTAAAGGTAAAGAGTTTGGTGTTTGGGGCGGGGTATATTTAAACTTGGGTAGAATAGACAAGGATCAGAATTCTCATAAGACTGAGGATACTTGGAAGAAATTGAGGAAGATACATGGACGAGGGCAACTATAAGCCAGAACAGACTGGTAGAATTGTTTATAATCTTAATATGGCGGCGGCTGTTAGAAGAATTAAGCAGCCAGTTAAAGGCCTAGTTATGGACATCAAGGGTCTACCAAACTTTTTGGCGGTTACCGTTTACGAAGAAAACATTTTAGAGTATAGTGACTCTCAGAGAGAAGCCATTATGTCTTATCTAATTATGGTTAGAGATGTTATTCGTTCATACAATGTTCCTTGTGAACTTAATGGAGAGACTTACATTCCGAGAAAGAGGTCTTAGGAAATGACTGAGTGTGGTTCGTGTAGAAAGCAAAAAAATCAGGTTTTCGCAAAGAAGTCTGATATCATTAAGGGAGTAACTGTTCTGGTTTGTCAAACTTGTTTAGATAACAATTTTGAGCCAAGGTGGGCGATTGTTTTGGGTGGTCGTTCTCATGGTTTTGAATCTGTTAAACAATATATTGTTAAGCGCAAGTATGTCGGACCAGAAATTACTGCTAACGAACTAATATCGTAAAGGCGTGAATATGAATTGGATACTGCAACACTAGCACTAATAGTCGGAGCCTTAGGCGCACTAGGCGGCGGGCTTGGAGCAAAAATAATTGACTATCTTTATAACACTAAAAAATCAAATGTAGACTTTGCAGCCCTTATCCGTTCAGAACAACGTTCAGAGTTAACAGAGTTAAGACTCATTAACAGTCAGTTGAAAGAAAAGATTGAAGATTTAACGCTAAAGTACTATGATGCGTTACAGAAGAATGTAGAGTTAGAAAAGTTAATTGGCGAACTTCAAATTAGAATAACTAGTCTTGAAGATAATATTCCGCCCAAGCATAAGATTAAGCCGTCCCCCGAAGCATAGGAGTCAAACATGAACGACATTCCGGTGTCCTTAAAGGACTTAGAGGAAATTGTTGCTAACGTTTCCAGCGCCCTTCTTGAAAAACTTTGTATTGAGAATGATGTTCCTGATGAAGAATTAGAGAACACTACCAATTTTTGTATTGATGTTTCTTCGTTTGTTATCAATGTGTTTATGGAAAACATGAATAAACTTGTTGCTAAGAGTAGTTTAGAGATTGTATGATTCACAAGGCACTATTTGTTGTTGTGTTGATGCAACAGTGCGAAAATGAGCGCGTCGTAAAGGCCAGAAATGTCTCTAATAAGTAAGTACATTAATGATTATCAAAATAAAAACATTTATTTATCAATAGCAGAAGATCATCATGTTCACATCTTTTATGATGAAGAATCAAAAAAGTATTGCTATATATTTGATAGTGGGATACATTATGTATCTCATAGAGATCCCGGCTATTTAGGTTATATTCAAAGGCCGGATATAAATAATTGTTCAGATACCGCTTCATCTAAATATGACGGTTTAGTTTAAGGAAAACAATGAAGGATTCAGAAAACATTTATGATGTAATTGGTAAGACAGAGCCTAACTATACTCTTAATCTTACTCGCTATGAAATAGAAACTATTTTGATGAGCCTCATGCGCTACCGCGCCAAGGATGAAAGCCAAGAAAAAGTATCTAACGCTGTCTATACTTACCTGTCAACAGTCTTAGATGACAATGGATGAGTTAGACAAAATACTTTACGGAAGCGAAATAGAATACATTAAGTCTATGCTGGATGAAACCGTAACTTTAAATGACAAAGACTATGAAGAAGCGTCCAAGAAACTAAGACTTGCTTACTCTGCTGTTGCTAGATTAATTATAGGGTACAGGCAAAAAGCGGGTAGACAGAATATCTGACCCCTAGTACACTAGCATCAACATCAAACACTTAGAGTATGGAGTAACTATGACACACGATTGGAAGCCCGGTGATTTGGCCGTGGTTGAAATTAAGACAGTGGGGCTGACGCCATGCGCGGCGTGCTGACCCTGCTGTTTGCGGTTCTTCTGTTTTCATGGGTTATGGTTTCCTTAGATGGTGATGGACTTATGACTGCGTTACGCCGATCCTTTGACTTTGAGAGACGAAAGTTGCTGAGGACCAAGCGCGAGATCCAGAGGCAAGCCGATCTTGACGATCTTCGTCTGGAGATTATTGAGATGCGCGCGGAACGATTGACGCACCTTGAAAAAGAGGCGGGGCTTGGCTACTAAACTTAACCTTATGCTATTATTGTTACCTATAACAGTGTTAATGAGTTCCTTCGTAAAGGTTAAAATGAGATTGGAAACAGTGTAAATGAGCGTCTTTCGTAAAGGTCAAAAAGCATTTCTAGAAGTTGTAATTTTAAAAGTGTCTGAAAATAAAACTACTTTTAAAGAGGAAGTCATTGTCAAGTTTGGCAACGATATTCTTGCCAAGTTTGATGCTGATGAGGTCATATCTTTAGATGACTATTTAGGCATCGTGAAGAACTATAAGCCATCCCGCGATTTAAGCACACACGTTGACGAGATTCAGTCTGGTGAAGGATTTGTTAATGATTGGGAACAACATCATGGCTACCTCTAAGATGAGTAACTATTTTGGGTGACGTGATTGGGTCCATCCTCATCCTCGCGTTGACTATGGGTATGTTTATTTACTTTCTCAGCCCCTGAAACATGGTGTCAAAAAAGTATTGACTCCTATGCCTCCACACGGTAAAGTTGCTCTCACAACGACGACAACAGGGAGGCAAGATGTTCAAGAGTGCTGCTACGCAGATCAGTCGTAAGGCTTGCTCTGCCCCTACCCGCCGTATCCTTAACAAGATTGACTTGCAGGGCATGTACGTTCTGCATCACGGTGAGGGCAAGGCGTATGCCGACACTAGCCTGATGCGTGAAAACTGTCTAGAGGTTACCGCATACGATCCTTATAGCAAGTTTGAGGAACGTCGGGTGCTGCCGGATCACTCCTTCGATGTAGTTATTAGTAACTATGTTCTTAACGTCCTGCCGCCTGCTGAGCGGGCGGCTGAGTTGGAGAAGATTCTTTCTCTAGGAAACACTTGCTTTATTACCCTCCGTACCGATAAGGTAGACGGAGTACCGCATCTTGATGGTGTGGTCACGTCGAAGGGCACCTTCCAGTCAACTAAGTCTGCCGCAGATTGGCAGCAGGAACTTGGTGGAAAGGTATTTCATTCTACCCCTTGGTATGTTACGCTAATCATCCAACCCACAAGCGAGAGGAAGTCCAGTGCAGCCAACTAAGTCTAACATTCAGTCCCGTGGTGACCTTGGCGGTTCTAAGGTTGCTATGTCCGTCGATGCCGCTTCGATGGAACACATTATGTCAGTGCTTACTGACCTTTACTCTGACCCCATTCAGGCTGTCATTCGTGAGTACAGCACCAACGCTTACGACAGTCACGTTGCTTCGGGTCAGACTCGCCCCATTGAGGTCACTCTGCCTAGCCCGCTTAACGCTAACTTTATTGTCAAGGACTACGGGCTAGGCCTGTCTGTCGATGACATTGTAAACATTTACTCTCAGTATGGTGCATCAACTAAGCGTGACGACAACACTCAGTCGGGTATGCTTGGTTTGGGATGCAAGTCAGGTTTGACTTATGCTGACCAATTCCTTGTTTCTTCTGTCAAGAACGGCGTCAAGGTTTCTGTTGTGGTTTCTCGTTCTGATTCAGGGGCGGGACAGATGGAGATTATTGATACCGCCTCCACCACTCTGCCTAACGGTGTAGAGATTACAATTCCCGTTAACCTCCGTGACGTTACCTCGTTCTCCGACAAGTCTGCTGAATTCTATTCTTACTGGCCTGCTGATTCTGTTTTAGTTAACGGCGAGCAGCCTAAGTCTTTCCTGTCTGGCAAGGGCGTCATCAAGTTGTCTGACGACCTCTACCTTTCCCGCTCTGACACTCACAAGATTGTCATGGGTAACGTTGCCTATTCTCATGTTGACCGTGGACGTGGCAGCGACCACGTATTTAACAACCTTGACTCTAGTAGTTACTACTCGTCATGGAGTGTTATCTACTTTGCTAAGATGGGTGAGGTTAACTTCACGCCGTCCCGCGAGTCTTTGCACATGACTAACTTGACTAAGCGCACTCTTGATCGTGTCGTTGCTCAGGCTGATGCATTGTCGCTGTCTGCGATTCAGAACTTGATTAGTAGCGCAGAGTCTTTTGGTGATGCTTGGTTCTTGCTCAACCAGTGGCGGGGTATCTTCAAGCAGAAGTCTATCACTGACTCTAAGTTTACTTACAGAGGCAGCATTGTCCCACAGGTTGTAAACTTCGATGGCCTTGAATTGTTCCTAGACAAGAGGGGTAACCGTCACCACCAGAAGCGAACTTCTGTTACTCACACCAGCGTTGGTGGCCTTTTCATTACTGGCCTTTCGCAGACTGACGCTGCCATTCGTGACCGTATTGCTCTCTACATTGAGAATCAGGGTATTGAGCCTAACGGTATCTTTATTACTAAGGATGACGTTACCGACCCGTTCCTTTCCGAATGCAAGATTGTGTCTTGGGATGCACTAAAGGCTGCCACACCCTATTCTAAGTCTCCGTCTCGCAAGAATCCTAACCTTATCCCCAACCAATACAATGCATATGTAATTAATGGTAAGAGTGGCATTCAGCGACAAGATGTGCCTAACGAGGGTAATACTGTTTGGATTTCTACCGCTGACTTCCTTAGTTTGGCTGGCTATCACCGTGGCTCTCTTGACGAGCAGCGTGACCATTCGTTGAGTCGTCTCCGTTCCATGCTCCCTAGTCACAACTTTGTTATTGTCAATGCTAATCAGATTGACAAGTTTGTGCGTAACTACCCCAACGTTCCCAACTATCTCCCAGAGATTCGCAAAGTTGCTACTGTAATTATTGCTCATCGCACTAAGCATGACGTTCTCTATTCTCGTTTAGATGCTCTTGCCATGCGCGATATGGCTAAGTGGGATGAGACTAAGGTTAACGATCCTGACGTTCGTACCCTTATCGCTGATTGTCGTGCCGCTCTGGACTCTAAGTGGCAGTCATTCTATGGCAACCAGTACGCTGCCATTGTGCGTCAGACTAGTTTGTCTGACTTGACTAACGATGACGACATTTCTTATGTCCAAAACACTCTTGCGAAATACCCCATGATTACTGTAGACTCAGTATCGCGTCACAACAGCGTCAAGGTAACCATCCCTGCCGCTACTCATGACCACATCTATCAATACCTCAACTTCTTCTACGAAGGGACTATCTGATGAAGTTTCGTGTCACAGGCAAGGACGGCACAGCGACCGTCTCCGCTATCCTTAACGGTAATTTGTATGTGGCCGAAGGGTCACACCCCAACTTTCTTAAGATCGTTGATGCTCTAGAGAATAACAGTCTGTATGACTTCTCAGACACCTACATTGTTAGTTTGTTTGACTACGCCCGCGAATTTGTTAAGCAATTTGAGAACATTTCGGAGCGCGTCTCGTTTGCCAATGGCAACTTCTACTTTGATGGTGACCTTGTTGACAACATTCTAACTAATCAGGCTTTCGCCTACATGCGATCTGGGCGGGATGACTGGCAATCTCTTGTCAAGTTTATGGAGAAGTTGTATGACAACCCTAACGCTCATAGCCGTGAGCAACTTTACAACTGGCTTCGCAATCGTGAATTTGTTGTAACCCCTGAGGGTAACTTCCTCGCCTATAAGTCTGTCCAGACTTCTGATCTGGAAAACTTTGATTACATTTCTATTAGTCAGGGTAATGCTGTGGTGGACGGTACTGTTTACAACGGCAACATTCCACAGAGTGTAAATAGCGTTGTCACAATGCCCCGTAGTGACATTTCTAGCACCCCTGAGGTCGGTTGTGGGCGTGGCCTGCACGCTGGCACCTACGATTACGCTAAGGCGTTCTCAGGCGATACTATCCTCATGGTTGAAATTAACCCTAGGGACGTTGTATCTGTTCCCTCTGATTGTGATTCTCAAAAGATTCGGTGCTGCCGTTACAAGGTAGTTTCTGCTGAGGTCAAGGAGGTCGCTGTTGATCTAGGTTATGGTTCTGAGTCTAATGCTAATCCTTATGACTCTTTGTTTGAGGATGACGTGGCTTGCGATGTCTGCCACTACTTCGTTGATGAGTGCTACTGCCATGACGAGGACGAGCAGGAGTAGTATTTATAGTTAGTATGTGTTGGCAGGGGCGGTAGAAATACCGCCCCTGCTGGCTCTTAAAAACTCTTGACCCTATATGGGGCGGGATGCTAAAGTAGCACCTACAACCTCAACAAGAAGGAGATATCAATGATACTGAATAAGAGAGATGCAAACCCTGTTTTCTATCCTATGACTATGGATGCACTGATTGCACAGGTGAATGATCCCCTGTTTCCCATTAGCCACGCCGCCTTTAAGGTTTGGGTTTCTGAATTGGATATTGCTTGGGATGGAGTGCGTTGCTTTACTCCCGAAGAATCTATCGACATTCTCCGTTACATCATTGAGGCTAAGCAGGATTGTTTTCGTTCCTTTGAACGAGAGTGTGAAAATGATATGGATTACATTGAATATATGGCAGGAGTACTTGAAAAGCAGAGGGCAGCGGAGGCGCAGGCAGCGGAGAAGCAGGCATCAACTACCGACCCCGTATCGTCCGATGCAGAGGCTCTGTACGCCTTCTACAAAACCCTCAACGCAGATATGCTTACGGGAATTCTATACGCCCCTAATGTGCCTCTATGGGTCGTTAAGGAGCAATTGAACAACGAGGATCTTGGTGTGAGACTTCTTGCTCAGACAAGGTTGTTTGAAATGACTATGGAGGGACAGAAGTAATGTCTGATGATTTGTTAGACGTTCTTCGTTCGCTGCGCGACGGGGATACCATTGAGGCTCATTGGTCCCACGGTAAAAGTAAAATTATTGTTACTGGAGATGTCCATGTGGTGGAAAATGAGTTGCCATATAAAATGGCAACCCTTAACTTCATGGGTCAGAGTTGGCAACTTTTCGATCAGGGAATGGCCCCTCCTTGGCTTACTCATGTTCGTGTAGTTGAGCGCGCTCCTGAATTAGTTTTTCCCTATGGCGATGACGTGCTTGCTGTTGTCACATTCGATGGTACGTTGTGGCGTAGGGGCGGCGTGCCAATGAAAAGATCCAATGAATACTTTACATCTACTAGGCCGGGATTTCGTGAGTCTCTTTATTGGGAGGACTTGATTAGAAATCATGGACCCATTACAATTCTTAAGGCATATGAGACTGTTAGTTTGATGGATTGTTTGCGTAATGCGATTAAACAGGGAGGGAAGTAATGGAATTTAAGGAGAGATTAGTTGCTCTTGCCGCTAACAAGGAGATTAGTGATTCTATGATTGCTGATTTTCTTTATAGTGTGGAAGATGCTTTGTTTTTTCAGGAGGATGATATTGACAGGGCGGCACGCAGTCTAGGAATTAATGTACCGAGAACCTTTCTAGACTCTGAGGGAGTTTGGAGTGGCACCTATCAGACTAAGGATGCTTTGAGAATCATTAACAAGATGATTTATGAAGAATATATTTTTATGTCTAACAAGACTGAGAAGTATAAGCAGTATTCTATCGCGGCGGGGGATTTGTGGGAGGAACTAGAATCCTCATCTGATCCCTCTGACCCTTATAAAACTGTCACTAAGGAGGAAGTGTTGGCTCTGCAATTAAAGACTGCTAAGGAACATAATGCGGTTTTGGCTGTTGAGATTGCTCGTCTTAATGAAAGTTTGAATGAGCGTAAGCGAATCGGGCGGGAGACTGAGAGAGAACTAGAAACCCTAATCCAAGAAATCAAACTATTAAAGCAGAGTAAAGACTATATTGAAAGTAAGAACTATGTTGGACCAATCCCCACTCAGAAAACGCCAATCCCCACCCAGAAAACATTTCGTATTTACTGATAAACGAATACAATGCACGCCAAAGGCGTGCCAAACCAATGCAAACAAACGAATACAAATGAATAATGACTACAAACGTATGCAAACAAACGCATAAATATGCAAACACATGCATAAAACGCCACATCAAACCAAAAAAACACACACATACGAATGTTAAAGAGAAATTTATGTAATTAACTTAGTTACATATCCCCCGTAAACCCTTTTTTTTCCTGAATTTGACCCTATTTTCCGTAAATTTTCCTGTGATATGCCCTTTAGACAGTAAATTTTATTGTTTAGCCATTTTTGTTGTTTTTTGAGCATTTTTGGGTGGTTTTGGGTGGTTTTTGTTGCTTTTTAAGCAATTCTGCCTCGTTTTAACCCTATTTTGGTAAGCATTTTAGGGTATAAATTGTTGTTCTAGGCAGCCTAAACAACGGAATCCGTAGTTTTAAGGGGGTTAGACAACGGATATTATGGTTTTGCTCTAGGGGTAGACAACGAAATCCGTAGTTTATGCATATATTGGGCGGGATGCATGATATGTATATCCCTATAGATATACAAGGGGGATAACCCTAGATATACCCGCCCCATATTAAGAGTTAACCATTAAACCTTAATACAAACTATATTCTCTTGCTAAAACAAAGTATATACACGCCTTTGGCGTGCTTGCATACGTAAACGCATGCAAACTCATGCTATGGAATCCCATAACATGAGTTTTTTTTGTACCCTCATAACAGTGCCAAAATCAAATCATCGTAATGTCTATAAAAATAGAAAAACATGAGAGTATGCTTACTTGCATAACTATAAAAACATGCCAAAAATGTGCTAAAAACAACCCATCGTAAAGGTCTAGACAAAAAAAATATGTGAGGTCAAGTACTTGCCCGCGCCAGCGGGCCGTGTCAAGTACTTAGGCAAACTAAAAGGGCGGGAGTTAAAAACTCCCGCCCTAGGTAGATGTAATTCTTTATAACACTTGACTGATTAGTCTGATAGCGTATCTACCTCATAGTATTTTACTATACCTATACAATGGGGACGACAAATTTCTCCAACTTCCGCCCCGCAAGCATCACAAGGCACAGAAATATAATCTAAAATTAAACTCATATTAAAACCCTTGACGCAATTGACCATCTTGCAACTCAAAATCTCCATACCGTTCATGAACGGGATCAGAGGAATACTTACGCTCATCAGCAAACGCTAAGTCCTTGATCTTCTTAGACAATCTAGCAATCTCATATGTACCTTCGTCAAATAGACCATGCTCATAATTGTGAGCATGAAAGTAAATGTAAGAAACCAGAGTGTTCCAGAACCGCGCCTGTACGTCATACGCCTGCCTCCCCATAGTGTGAGCCAACGCAACCTCGTTGAGACGAGAATCCGCGCATCCGTCAATCAGATACTTGGCTACCTTATCTTCCGTGGTCCTAGCCATACTGCCTCCTAGTGTCGATGGTGTCTAATAGTATCATGCCGCACGGACAGTGACTAGGGGGTTTTCGCTACGAATAATATGGGACGGGGCGAGAATACCTGCCTTGCAGGTACACCAAATCATATGCTGATTACATGAATTACAAAGTACGAAAGCAATCTTGTGACCATACTTGTCATAGCCATATAGTTGTTCGGCTTCCCTGACAGGTGTTCGCTTTAGTTTCTCAGGAAGTCCCGCCTCATCAATCTTGTCAAACTTGGTAGATGTCTCAGTCTTAGAATTGCGAGATGCTAGGGCAGCCACCATCTCCTTAGAGAAACGACCACGCTCACCAACAACAAAACCTAAACTCCTTAGGAAGTCCCTATCATTCATCTTCTACCTCCAATAGTGCAGCATCAAGGAATGTGGCATCAATATTCGTACTTTCACACCGCCCACAGGTGGGCGGTAGGAATGAGTCTACCTTATAGAGCCTCTTGGTGTCAACGATAAATCCCTCGGGGTCAAAGTAAACTGTATCCCATTGTGTAGTAGAAAATTCAAACATTGTAACATTATTACAATCAAAACATTTAGGCATATCTCTCCTTAAACTAAACTAGCGTGCGGGTGACGGGAGTTGAACCCGTATACCTTTCGGTGGCAAATTTTAAGTTTGCTGCGTGTGCCAATTCCGCCACACCCGCGCACGCCAAAAGGGGGAGGCTCAGCCTCCCCCTAATGACTTAAATCTAGCGGCGACCTACAATCATCGGCGCAATCGCCGCAGTCTGATTAGTAGCACCAAGGAACGTACCGGACGGGGTGCGAACAACAGCCTTCGTCACCTTACCGTGCTTGGTAGACCAAACCTCAGTAGAAACAACAACGGCGGGGGTAGAAACAATGTTAGACATAATACTCCTTAGTTAGACTCAAAATTGGCAATAATAGAATCAATCAACTGCTTTTCCGCAAAACTATTAGTCATATCATACAATGAAGATAAATAATCAATAACCTCAGCAATAGCGTCATCATAACCACTATTCCAAGCCTGAGTAAAAATCTGAATCGCACGCGCATCATTACTGTCAGCCATACAAACTCCTAAATCTTAACCCGGTCATGAACCGCAACAATCTCACCATCAACCATACCAGCAACATGCTTAGCCTTCCACAACTGCTGAACAACCAAATCAATACAATTGTCCTCCAAAACAGTCGCTTCCAAACCCATAATCATACACTGACTAAAAGCACGCTTCTGTGCGGCAGATGACGGTGCCTGAATAGTAACAACCATATCCTGTACCTCCCTCTCTGTCGTTGTAGGTAAACCTTAGCATCCCCCGACCCCAAGGTCAATACATTTTTGTGCTAAAAAATGTGTGTCGTAATACACACCGTAAAGTACTTGACAGCCGCGCTTCGCGCGGTCAAGTACTTGCCCGCAAAAAAATTTTGTCAAGTACTTTTAGGTAACAATTTGACAACAACTCCCCCCGGCGTGAGCCGGGGGGTGCTGCTGCATGTTCGCTCTAGGCGAAAGAAAGTTCCTTGACAACGGACAGGATGCGGTTCTTCTCCGTGTTGGTCACGGGGTCGAAGCCAGTAGCGGCAGCGGCCACGTTCTCCTTAGAGTCATCGCCGCGACCGTTGCGGAACCAGTCAAGGCGCTCAGTGAGAGCGTTGAGCGCGCCCCACGCGGTGCCCTTGATGTTGGCGTTAGTGGGGGAGGTACGGTACAAGTCCTGAACGAGATCGACCTTGTTCGTCCACTTGGTCAGGGCACCCTTAGCGTCCTTCTCAGGCTGAGGGTAGATAGCCTTGACGATGGAGTCGAAAGTCTGATCGGTGATGGACTGCTCAAACAGGGCAGTAACCTCTGCACTGAAAGCGTCCATGTAGGTGTAGGTCAGGCCAAGCGCAGACTGAGCCGCAGCAACCTTACCGCCCACGGTCTGAGTGTGACGGATCTTGTAGGTCTGCTTGACCTTGTGGAGCGCAAGGTTGAGCGTGTTCTGGCAGACCACGCGAACGGGGGTGATGGAAGCCTGCACAGCGGTTGATCCGTCGTGCGACGTGTTGACGAGCAGGTAGGTGACAGTCTTGTCGTTGGCACCGTTGGGGTCCAGAACAATCTCGCGCGGGATGACGAGCGAACCGAACACACGACGACCGCCCTTGATGGAGCCAGCCGACTCCCACGATGCGCCGCCGTCCAGAATGTGATCGGCAAACTCAAACAGGCTCTCGTTCTGAACGACAGTGTAACGCTCGCCAACGGTGGCGAGAACGTCAGTGCCACCGTCGAACGGGTTGGTACGGGTGACCATGTACGAGTCGGACGAGAAACGGAATGACTCGGGCGCGTACTCCGAAACGGCGTGCAGTTGGATGTTCCAGTTGGAAAGCATGGCAGCGTCAAGCATCTGCGAGGTAGTGACCGTCTCATCGGCACCGAAAGTCTTGTTTGCGAGGTTGTGCCACGCGGGGGCACCACGGAGGGCGAAAGCGACCTCTGTGCCATTGGTTTCTAGACCATGCATGTGAATCTCCTAGTGGGTAGTGGCTAACTTTGTAGTCATAGACTACATCATCAGTCTGACAAACGGAAGGGTTTTTCTAGGATATTTGTAGTTATTTTAGTGTGTCGTAAGTCACAACGTAAAGTACTTGACAGCCGCGCTCCGCGCGGGCAAGTACTTACCCGCTTGCCCCCGAAGGGGCAAGGGCTTGTTAGTTGTTTATTTCTGCAATTGCGCTCATAAGGAATGAGGGGGAGAGTTTGCCTGCTTTGTTTATGGAGTTTTTGATTATTTGAATTATTTGTTGGGCGTCATAGTTTGCGTATGATTCTAGCATGTAGTGTTCGGCGGGAGTAATGGAGTGTTTCTTGTAGAGTCTCCATTGTTCTTTAGTTAGTTCTCCGTAGGCTTCTTGGAATACCATTGGTTATCCTCCTAGGTGGATGCGGTTTGCCTCTAGAAACTCAGCAAGGTCTGAGGGGGTTTCGGGCATAGAGTAGGGATCTTCGTCGTCCCAATCATATTCAGATGGTGCGCTGTCCTCAATTACAGTCTTTTCCCCCGCTTGCCATTGGTCTACGCCTAGGTAGTCCATTCCCATTTCGCAGTAGGCGTGGGTGAATACCAATTGGGGATATTCGATGGACAGTTGTTCTACGACGGGTGTGGCCGGGGACCATGCGGTGTCAAAGGTAACCCATAGGGTGTACCAATAGTCTACATCGTCAATCTCAATCTTCCATGCCACCGGGTCAATGTCCCACTTGGTGCCATAGTTCTTGACATTCCAGTCATAGGAGTCGGTGTCGTTGGGTGCCTTGCCCTTGACAGCGGAGAGTGTGAAGAATGGGTAGTATGACATTAGCGCGAGCATGAATGAGTAAGAGATAGCCAAGTTGTAGCCCTTGGGGCTGACTCGGATACTGTTGCTGCACCAGTTGGGCACTGTGACTCCTTATGTGGGGGGCTTTCTGACAGGACAAACTTTACGGCAAGGAGGCCAGAATTGTAACCTTTTTTGGTGTGCGTAATGTCACATCGTAAGGGGTTGACAAGTGCTTGCCTTGCGGGCAAGTACTTACCCGCTTGACCCCGAAGGGTCAAGCAGTTTAGTCTTGGATTATGAGAATGGATTGGGGGCGGACGTTGATTAGCATTTTGCCGTTGGGGAGAACAATGGAGTAGCGGCCCTGTCGTGTGTAGGCTTCGTCTACGATTTCGCATGGCCCGTGGTAGTGGGCTAGCGAGCCAATGTATTCTAGATTAGGCATCTTTACCCCATTCATAGTTTAGGTCTGATCTACCCTGCTTATAGCCTAGGTAGTATGTGAGGGCGGGAGCGAAAGTTAAAACTATGATTGCAAGTACAGCGTATGCGCTCATTCGGGTGCCGGGGGCGTCCATTCTGCTAATACTTTCTTGAGATCTTCTATTTCTTCTTCCGTCCACGCTTCCGAATCGCCAAAGTCCTCATCTTCGTCGTCGTCAAGCAACTCGCCAAAGTCCTCGTTAGGGTCAACCACAACGTCAAGCGGGATGGAGGTAGTCGGGATGCCAACAAGGTAGTCATCGGAGTCGTCAATCTCGTCGCCAAAGTACTGATAGCCGACAAGGTGGTTGGACAAACGGTAGGTTTCGATTTCGTCAAGGTCGATGTTGCCGTAGTCAACCATTCCCTGTTCTTCTTCGCTAAGGGAGGCATAGTCGATAAGGTAAACCTCATCGTTCAGGGGCAGGATAGTACCTGTGCCGGGGTGGAACACAATAATGTCACGCATATTCTTTCTCCCATCCTAGAGTGTTTGACTTATTCTTACGGCGGTAATCCTTGACGGACTTGTGACGGTCAGTGGTAGAACCTCTGCGGAGATTCTGGACGTGTTCGACGTATTCTTTCTGCTTCTGCTCTCTGCGCTTGTTCTTCATGGTATGTACTTTACAGTACGGCTATCCTAGAGTCAAGGATAAACGGCAAAAAATGTGTGGTGAATGTCACAACGTAAAGTACTTGACAGCCCGCCGTTGGCGGGCAAGTACTTACCCGCCCGAAGGGCGGGTGTCAAGCGACTCTAACGGGATTCGAACCCGTGACCTCCGCCGTGACAGGGCGGCGACGTACTTGTCCACGAACGGACGAAGCAGGTCACGCTGATCGGGCTGGTTGAAGCCCCCCACGGTGGCGCCGAGGATCGCGTTGGACAACTCGTCACTCTCGACTGCTGCTGCCCACGCCGCCTCCTTGGCCTCAACTGTCGGCCGTGCGCGCGCGAGGTGGTTGTTGATGACGATTCGGTTGTCAATGAGCAACTTCGCTGGCACGCCGCGCACGCTCGTTGCGGTGGGAACGCCGAGCGAGGCTTCCATGTTGGCGACCACGCGGCCGGACCGCGAAGGATCGCCGTGGTTGAACTCTACCAACTTACGTTCCAAAGACCAGGGGGTTTGCAGGCTATTGGCGTTCCAAAGATCCGGGGGTCCGAAAGGCCGCATCACGGCAAAGTCGGCACACCCAGCAGACCGCGCAGATACAACACAACCACCGGCGCGCGTTCGCCCAATTTCGGCATTATCGTGCCATTGTTTAGTTTACATATCCGTCGGGGTAATCCCAAATTCTGTTTCCCAGTTCTCCATAGGAAACTACAATAACTTCGCAATAGGGCAACGTTTCTTCGCAGTATTGGCGAATAATGTCACGGGCGTCGTCGCCATCGTTAGAAGTTTCCCATCCCTCCTTAGACCCATCGGGGGCAAAGAATAGGGTACGGTATCCGTTGGATACGGCATCGGTGACAGAGAGCAGGCTTGCGACCTCTACGGGCAGGAGAGCGCGCAATTTCTCAAGTTCGAATGTGCCCCGCGATTCTGCGTAGTCGCTGAATGTGACGAGAACGGCGTCGTGCTGAATAATTCCCATTTGTTTCTCCTTATTAGTTGTTTGATGTTGCAGGATTACGAGTCAAGTAGGTCGATTTCCCATTGGGCGCGGGGGCCTTCGTTGTTCTTAGGGCGCAACAATTCTTTACGCTCGGCGGGGGTGAGGCCTCCGAAGATTCCGGTGTCGATATCTTCGGCAATAGCGAATGAGAGGCATTGGCTACGAACGGGGCATGTGGCGCAGATTGCCTTAGCCTTGACAACCTTGCTGCGGAGTTCAGAGAAGAAGATTTCGGTGTCTTGCGTGTCGCACGCTGCGTCAAACTGCCACATGGTGACTCCTGTTCTTGTGTAGCCGAACCTTTCGACTGAGAGAAGATTAGCACAGCCGACTGACAGTGCCCTACCACCTGCAACCATTCTGCAACCTAAAAAACGTGTCAAAGATCACATCGTAAGGTATTGACAAGTGCTTGCCCTGCGGGCAAGTACTTGCCCGCCGACAGGCGGGCTGTCAAGTACTTAGGTGGGGCGACATTAGCCGCCCCACCGTTAACTATTATGCAAGATGACCGCTATTCTTTATGCAAGATGACCGCTATTCTTTATGCAAGATGAATGCAATTAGAAATGGTATTACTATGAACATGCCAATCATTGCGGGGAGATAGACGAATAGAAACACAATTACGTCTAGGATGCTCACTTCTTACTAGTGGAGAATAGCACGGACTTGCGGCCATTGATACACAATCCGCAACGGGCACAGGCTGATCCCTTATCGGTGATTAGCGGGAGTGCCTTATTGTTCTCGGGCAGCGGGTAGCGTTGGGGAATTGTTCTTTACCCTGAGCGAATGACTTATCGACATAGGCAATATTGATGCCTTTAGACTCTAATAGGCGGGCAGCCTCAATATTGTCAGGGTCGGCAGAGAAATACAATCCAAGGTTGGAATACTTGCGCGCGTGCAAGAATAGGGCAGCGGTGGCAACGCGAGTATAGACCCAGAATTGAATCTGTGGGTTGTTTGCAATTACCTTAGACCATGCGGCGGTGTAATGCGGGGCGAAGAAATCACCGTCCCAATGGATACGGAATAGTTTATCGGCTCCGCGCTTGTCACATTCCGAATTGAATTCTGCGATCATTCCCGAAAGAATGTCATACAATTCTTCGGTGGACTTATCCTGCAACGCTTCCCAATTGCGAATTAGCGCAGACTTGACGTTAGTGTAAATCTTCTCCAGTTTGCCAGCGTAGCAAATGGTGGAACAGAAATCGGTGGCAGAGGGGCAAGAGAATTGCTTACCGGCGGGAATACCGAATGAATTAGCAATTACTGCCGACTTGCCATTAGGGGAAACTAGGTTGGCGACCTTGCGGTCTTTGCTGCGGGTGAGTGTCTGTGTCATGAGAGCAATCTACCACAGCGGGCCGACAAATGGAAGCATAATCGTGTGTCGTATGTCACATCGTAAGTACTTGACAGCCCGCCTTTGGCGGGCAAGTACTTGCCCGCTTGACCCCGAAGGGTCAAGCATCGTTACGCTAGATGGTTCAGCAGCCAGCGCGTCGGGCACGGCCATGACTTTCCGCACTCGTTGCAGAGGTACGGGGGCATCCACGAATTGCTAAGGTCGGGGCCATGCATTTCGAAAAGTTCGTCAAGCGTGTCGGAGACTGATGACATTTCTTTATCCTATTCTTTTAGTAACAACAATGCCCCCCGAACAATGCGGGGGGCCATTGTTCGATCTATTTACCGACGACCAACTACAACCGGGGCAATCGCGGCGGTCTGGTTGGTGGCTCCAAGGAAGGTGCCGTTGGGGGTACGAACGACGGCCTTGGTGACCTTGCCGTGCTTGGTGGACCAGATTTCGGTGGAGACGATGACGGTGGGGGATGAGATTCCCACGGGGCACTTCCTTTCGGTTGGGGTTTCTTGCTGACAGGTAGAACTTTACCGGATGGGTCTGACATATGGAACCCCAAACAGCGTTATTTTAGTGTGTCGTATGTCACATCGTAAGGTGTTGACTAAGTACTTGCCGTGGGCAAGTACTTACCCGCTTGCCCCCGAAGGGGCAAGGGTTTTAGTAGTCACCTCCGAATAAGAAATATTCGGCGGCGGCGTCCTCCCAATGGTCCCCCCAGTCCTCGTCGTCCTCGGGCATGGGAGGCTCGTCATCGGGCGCGTCGTCCAGCCACTCGGCGGGGTCGCGGTCCTCCCATTCTTCGGGCAGGAACTGGTCGGTGGTGGGGTGCAGCATGGGCGTGCCTCTCGCTCGGTGGGTTGGTAGGTAGAACGATACAGGGCGGGACTGACAGATGCAACTCAAAACAGTGTTATTTCTGTGTGACGTAAGCCACATCGTAAGAGGTTGACAAAGTATTTCGCGCGGGGAAATACTTGCCCGCTTGACCCCGAAGGGTCAAGCGGCTCTCTAGTATTCTTTTCGCCATTTACGCCAATTGTTTTTTTCGCGGGTGCGATATGTTCGGTTGCGTTCCAATTCGCAGCAGCAATACCACGGGCAGGCTGCGCTTTTCAATAGTGCCCTATTTCGGCGGGAGCGCATCATTAGTTATTATCCCTCTGTTTCTGACAATTCGATGAATGTGTCTGCGTTCTTGAATCCTCTGCGGAGGTATTCTTTTCCTCCGTCAACGAAGATGTTACCACATTTACAGGAGGCGAAGTCGTGGCGGTGGCGGGATTCGATAATGAATCCGCATTCTCCGCATTGTGCCTTGTTGCTAATGATGGTGTAGGTCATTTTATTTCTCCGTTGTCTAGTATTCTGATTGAGACAGTTCTTCGGGGTACAGGCTGTACCACGACGGGTAATTGCATTTGGGGCAATGAATAAGCCCGGTTTCTTCATTATACTGGAATCGCATGTAGGATTCGTGAAGGCAAACGCAGAATGAGCGTAGGGTGGTCATTTGTTTAGTTCCCCCTCAATCTCGTCGGCCAGCAAGTCAAGTCCACCATCGGGGTTCCAGTCAGCAAAGTGGCGCAGCGTCGCAATAACAATGTAAGGCAGGGCAGCGTTTAGTGCATCGTGTCCTACCCGTGCGGCTAGGGTGAGCGAGTTTGTGATGGCGAATACTTCTGCCGTAGCCTCGTTAATTGCATCGTTGGGAATGGGCGGGAGGGGAATCATTCGATCACCTTTCGTCGTTGTTGATAGAGCCAGCGTAGCATGGGGGTCCGACAGTTCACAAGACCCAAACTGATCTTGCTACCATTCTGCAACCATGAATAATATGCAATAAATGTGAATATAAATGCGTTACTTAATCGTTATCGTAAGTACTTGACAGCGCGCTCTGCGCGGGCAAGTACTTACCCGCTTGCCCCCGAAGGGGCAAGGGTTTTAGAATTCTGGCGCGTCGTCCAGCCATTCAGCCGGGTCGCGGTCCTCCCAATCCTCAGGGAAATACTCGTTCGCGGCCCAGAGGACGGCCCAATCGTAGAGCCACATTTCGGCAATTTCTTCCAGCGCGGGGGTGCGGTCGTCAAACATGGGCGGGCCTCTCGCTCGTTGGGTTGGTAGCCAAACTCTACACGGTGGGGCCGACAATGGCAAGCCAAAAAGCCTATGTAATGTATGCAACGTAAGGCTTGACAGAGATAGGTCAAGCGGGCAAGAACTTGCCCGCCTTTTAAAATTTAGTCAAATTGCATTCTTTTTTGGAAAAGAATTACCCGCTAATTTCGGCGGGTATTCTATTTATTCCGAAATGTATGCGAAACAATCGTGAGGAATAGAATAGTCATCCTCACAATAGTAGCAGCCAATTGTATCGCCGCATTCAATGCATTCCAGAACAATGTACATTTCGTTACAGGGAATGCATTGGTCAAGGCCAACGGAATTGAAGTACTCATTGTACGAAATTGATTTGTGAACGATCATTGTATTACCTTTTCTTTAGAGACGGTCTAGGAGTTGACGGGTGAGGCAGGGCCACGGCTGAGAGCACTCGGAGCATTGGGGGCACCAGAGCGACTCATCCTGCCAGTGCAGGTCATTGAGTTGGTCCCATATGTCCTGATTCATGGTGTTGCCTTTCTTGTTGTTGGGAGAACCTAATTCGGTTCGTGGAATCCGCAATAGTGGATTTGATCTCCCCGACCATCGGGGTAGGTGACCTCTGCAACGTTCTTGCACGATCCGAATTCACAGATGATTTCCCACATTTTGATTACCTTTCGTTGTTGTTGATAGAGCCTAGCATGGGGGGCTGACAGGTCAGAGATTGGGGTAGATTCTGACCCGATCAGAGTATGCAAAGTAACGCTCGGAACCGTCACGGAACGTGACAACGATTCCGATGCCGTTCTTGGGCACGCGCGAGACAATCTCGCCCCCGTGGTAGCACACGGTGCCGACCTGCAAATTGCGGGCGGCCACTAGGCGGGTCTGGTAACGAACGTTGGTCTTAGTCATTGTCTTGCCTTTCTTGTTGTTGATGGTATCAGTCTAGCATGGGGGTCTGACAGTAGTTTGTCTAAACGGGCTGTTTGCAACCGTTCTGCAACCTAAGCCGATGTGACCTACATCACATGCCATGTGTGTATATTATGCATGGTTATGCATATTATTCATGAATATGTTTATTGAATTGTTATTGAATTGTTATTCATGAATTAAATAAATGCATTTACAAAAGCGTTACATAATCGTTATCTTAAAGCATTGACAAGTATTAATTTCGCGGGCAAAGTACTTGCCCGCATTCTAAAAAAATGTCAAATCGCATTCTTTTTTATTTTAGAATGCATTCTTTTATGCATTCTTTTTATTCGCTATTCTTTTATCAAACAATGGCGGGGGGAATATTAGAATATCCCCCCTAATGCATTGGGGCGATGAATGCACATAGACATTCTTTACAAACAATGCAGTTGCATTGCCAGTGGCGATATCCGAAGTTGCATTCTTCGGTCATTTCGATATCGCAATGCTCGCAAAGCGGGAATGTGTCAATGTATTTCATCATCATTTATTTCTTCTTTCTTTCTAGAGAATGATTAGGCACTAATCCAAGCATCGGCCCAATGGGCTTTACCATCTTCGATTTCGATTTCATCGCCACAGGCGGGGCAGTCAAGAATACCGTTAGACCCATCGAATGATGCATCCACCATTCCAACGAAACCGCACGGCACAACGGTCTCATCTAGACCATCCTCCGAGTAGACAAAGCGCGTGTAGTGTTCCAACTCCACAGCGTGTCCATAAGCGTTGACACCGGATGAATACATGGGCATTACCTTTCGTTAGTGTTTGATATTGCAGGGGTAGTGCAGGGGTCAGACGTTGGCGCGTTCGACAATCCACTGGGCAAGCCTGCCCTGTGGCATAAGGTCGGGGCCATAGGTGCCTAGGATGCGGTCGATGTAGTCCATCGCCTCATCGGTGCGAGTGTCTGACCATACGCCGTCCGAGTAGCACTGGCCGTTGATGTGAACCCGAACTAGAGCCTTCTCAGGGTGATTGAGATCCCACGGCGAGCGGCCAGCGAAGATTACGCTGCCCCGGTAGTTGATAAGGTGACGTTCGCCCTTGATGGTCATTTCTTGCCTTTCGTTGTTGTTGATAGTGAGAGCCTAGCACGGGGGTCCGACAGTAGGGGTGACGTTGCACCCCTACTGCAACCTAGAGGTTAGGGTAGATCCGAACGCGCTCGCGCGCTTGGAACGTGTACTCCCTACCGCAAGCGCGAACGATGACGCTAAGACCATCGAACGACACCGACGAGATGGACCCGCCGTGGTAAAGGACTTGACCGGCGCGCAACGCAGCGGCGGTCGTGAGACGAGTTTGGTACTTGTGGATCATTGTCTAACCTTTCATTAGTGTTTCTCTCTGACAAGTAGAACACTACACTAGGGGTCCGACAGTCAGCGACCCGAAACGGGCGTTTGCAACCATTCTGCAACCAAACACGATGTGGCGTATGTCACACGCCATAAGGCTTGACACGCCGCCCGTATGGGCGCACTACCTTAGCGCGCGCCGCTATGCCGAAGGCGTATCCATACATTTTAAAAATTTGTTAACATTTTGTGGTTTTGGGTTTGAATTTTTTTGTTAACATTTTGTCGTTTTGGGTTTAGTTTTTTGGTGAGACTATTTTTAGTATTTGTTGTTGTATTTCGTGGTTGTCGTTGTGTAGGTTTTCGATTTCTTGGTTTATTGTTTGGATTGTTTGTTGTGCTTCTTCTTTTTTGATTCTTAGTTTGTTTATTGTTTCGTGGTTGTCGTCTATGGCTTTCCATAGGAGGTTTGTTATTTTTTGGTTCCAGTGTGTCATGTTTGTCCTTGGTCTTGGTCTATTGTGAGGGCGGGGTCGGGGCCGATGGTGTGTCCTTGTTCGTGTAGGTTGGCTAGTTGTGTGGTGTCTGCTCCTAGTTTGTCTCCGATGATGGCGAGTTGGTCGTATATGCGGAGTGTTTGTATGTAGATGCCTGTGAGTATTTCTAGGAGGGTGTCTGTTTGTTGTTGGTTCATGGGTTGTTTTCTTGGTGTTGGTTTACTATTTGTTTTATTTTTTGTGTGATGTTTTGGCCGGGGTGGACTTTTTGGTCGCAGGTGAGGCATTGGAAGTATAGTTTGTTTTTTTGTGTGTCGTAGTGTGGGTGTAGCATTTGGTGGTTGTTGGCGCAGTCTAGTAGTGGTTTTGTTTTTTGTTGGGCTACTAGTTGCGTGTATTCGAAGTAGTATGTTAGGGTTTGGTTTTTTGGTGTGTTGCTTTGGGGCATTATTGTTCTCTAAAGAAGATTGGGTGTCCGACATCTTCTTTCAAGAGTTCGTGTTCGGTCCAGTGGATTATTTTTGTGTAAACGTTGTTGCCTTTTTTGTCCCATAGGAGGTATGTGGCGTCAAGGTTGGGGAATTTTTCGTGTACTGGTATTGGTGGTTCTACGTCGTCGTTTAGTACTGTGACGAGGCTTAGGGTGTGTTTGTTTATTGGAATGATTAACATGGTGTTCCTTTCAAGGAGATTCCTAGTGTATCATTTTTCAGGGTGGGGGTGGTATAGTATAGTTAACTTTAGTTAACTATACTATATAGTAATATATACTATAATTTATATATATTATATTTTGTTCTTATTAAGTACTTATAGAGAAAGTGTAGCATGAGAGTTTATTTGTCTGGCGCGTTTGAGCATTGTAATTCGACTTTTGGGTATGGGACGGCTGCGGCGCAGTCGTTTAATGCTTTTAAGGAGTTGGGTGTTGATGTGGTGTGTCGTCGTCCTGAGGATGGTGATAGTGTGAGGGCTGATTTTGAGATTGCGTTCACTCATCCTAGTCATTATAGGTTTTATTGTGAGTCTAGTTTTAAGATTGGGTTTACTGCTTGGGAGTCTACTCAGTGGTTGCCGGGTTGGGTTGAGGGTGCTGCTGTGTGTGATGAGATTTGGACTCCTTCTCAGTGGAATAAGGATATTTTTAAACCGTTTGTTGGCGGTAAGGATATTTGTGTTTATCCGCATGGTATTTCTAAAATTTTTAGTCCGAGGCGGGTGAAGTTTGATGGTTTTAGTAAGGATAGGCCGTTTACGTTTTTGTTTGTGGGGGAACCTGCGGTTCGCAAGGACGGTCAGCGTGTAGTTGATACTTTTCTTGACCTTTATGGTGGTGATGATAGGTTTAGATTAATTGTCAAGGGTTCTAATTCTTCTACGGTTCAAACTAAAGCCTATAATGGTGTCGCGGCTAGTCCTGAGTTGTTTCATAGTAATGTTTTGGTCATTACGGATATGTATTCAGAGTATGAGATGGTTTCTTTGTATGCTATGGCTGATGTTTTTGTTTATCCGTCGTGGGGTGAGGGGTTCGGGTTTAATCCTTTGCAGGCTATGGCTATGGGCATTCCTACGATTTGTACTGATGGGTGGGCTGAGTATGGGGATTATATTACCGCCCCGTTGGGGTCTACTTGGGCTACGTCACCTTGGCAGTCTATCCATCCCGGCCTGATGTTGCGCCCCGATCACACACAGTTACGGGAGTATATGCACGCTGCACCCGCCATGCATGATGAGTGGTCTAAGATTGCGTTCAAAAATGCTTTACAAATTCATAGAGAATATGATTGGGTGAAGGTCACTCGTCCTATGGTCGCCCGGTTGAGAAAAATTTACAAAAATATGTAAGTTTAAGGCAGGGGGCGTGCTACACTTGGTGTCTCTGTTAAATATTTTATGTGAATTTAGGTGCTTTTTTGTGATTGAGAATCCGTTTCAAAATTTTATTGCTGTTAGTCGTTATGCCCGTTGGTTGGAAGATGAAAACCGACGCGAATCGTGGGATGAAACTGTAGACCGTTACTTTAACTTTATGGTTACCCATTTAGGTGAAAAGAATTACACTCCTGACCCCGCCCTTGTAACTGAGTTAAAGTCTGCCGTATTAAAAATGGACATTATGCCTTCCATGCGTGCAGTCATGACTGCTGGTGTTGCGTTGGATCGTGACAATGTGGCAGGATATAACTGTTTTGTGGGCAGTACTGAGGTTGTTACGAAAGAGTACGGCTCGGTTAGACTAGATGACATTTATGATCAGACCGTTACGGCGCTTACACCTTTTGGATGGAAGTCTGCGCGTGCCGAATATTTTGGGGTTCAGTCTACTCAAAGGGTAGTCTTTAGGCCGTCTTCTGACAGAAGCAATCATAGACTTAGTTATGATGTTACTCCTGACCATAGATGGATTTTGTCCAATGGTCTAAAAACTACTGCGCTTTCTGTTGGAGATAAAGTTATTGCTATCTCGGCAGATGTCGTTGAGGATGAAGATTACCGAAATGGGGTGCGCCATGGTATTATTTTTGGCGACGGAACTATAAGCAAGCGCCAGTCGAATGGTAATATTGGACATTTTGTAAGGCTTTGTGGTCAGCACAAGGATGAAATGCTTTCATACTTTGAATCACATTCCTTCCCACCATCTTACGATGGTGATGCAGTTGGATATTGGACTGTACCAGATAACTGCAAAGAATTTCCTTCTTCTAAGAACTCAAGTTACATTGCAGGCTTTATTTATGGCTGGCTTTTGGCCGATGGCAATCAGATTCGCTCCACCTCTCCAAAATTGGACTCACAATTTCCGGGCGCTTATGAGTGGCTGGTTAAGAACGCACCATTGGCCGGATACGTTGTAACTGGAATTAACTACAACAATAGGCCAACTAATTTTGGAGAAAGGTCTAACCCGCTAGCAAGAATTAGCCTGCGAGCCAGCAAGGAATTTGTTGTTGAGTCAATATCTGAATTAGAAGAACAGGACGTTTACTGTCTGGTGGTCCCAGAAACTAGCAACTTTGTTCTTTCTGGGGGGCTGATTACTGGAAATTGTTCTTTCCTACCAATTGACTCCCCTCGCTCCTTCGATGAAGCAATGTATATTCTCATGTGTGGGACAGGAGTAGGATTCTCCGTAGAAGCAAAATACATTAACAAACTGCCCGTAGTCAATGAGCATTTTGAGAAATCCGATACAACTATTGTTGTAGAGGATTCAAAGGCGGGATGGGCACGATCTTTAAGAGAACTTATTGCTATGCTTTACGCTGGTCAAATCCCCACATGGAATACATCTAAGGTACGTCCAGCAGGCGCACGACTTAAGACCTTTGGCGGTATGGCATCAGGCCCAGAACCCCTCATCAACTTATTCGAATTCTGTGTGCATATCTTTAAGCAGGCGGCTGGTCGTCGCCTGCGCCCAATCGAAGCCCACGACATTATGTGCAAGATCGGTGAAGTGGTCGTAGTTGGGGGTGTTCGTCGTAGTGCCATGATTAGCCTATCTGACCTAGGCGACGGAGATATGGCTAAGGCAAAATTTGGCTCATGGTGGAACACAGACGGTCACAGGGCGCTTTCAAATAACTCCGTGGCATATTCAGACCGACCCTCAATGAGCGAATTTATGGACGAGTGGAAGAACCTGTATGATTCTAAATCAGGTGAACGTGGCATCTATAATGTTAAGGCCGCACAACGTCAAGCAGCCAAATATGGTCGCCGGGACGAAACAATAAACTATGGCACCAACCCATGCAGCGAAATCATTCTACGCCCATACCAATTCTGCAACCTGTCAGAAGTGATTGTGCGAGAAAATGATGATGAAGAAACCCTATCCAGAAAGGTTGAATTAGCAACCATTCTAGGCACATGGCAATCAACACTGACAGATTTCAAATACTTAAGAAAAATTTGGCGTCAAAACACAGAAGAAGAAAGACTACTTGGTGTTTCACTGACCGGGCAATTCGGCAACACTCTAATGTCAGGACAAGAAGGCATAGCAAAATTGACAAGAACCCTCTACAATTTACGAGAAATTGCAGTAGCCGCAAACGTAGAAGAAGCCAAAAAAATAGGCATCAACCCATCAGCCGCCATCACCTGTGTCAAGCCATCAGGAACAGTATCACAATTAACAGGAGTATCCTCAGGGATGCATCCGTGGCACTCACAATACTATACCCGCACTGTCAGAGGCGATAAGAAAGATCCTTTAACACGTTTCCTCACTGACTGCGGTGTTCCAGCAGAAGATGACGTTATGAAACCTAATGACACTACAGTATTCTCGTTTCCAATAAAAGCACCCAAAAATGCGGTACTGCGCGAAAACATTAACGCTTTACAGCATTTAGATATTTGGCTGGCATATCAAAGAGCATGGTGTGAACATAAGCCTTCAATCACCGTTTCCGTCAAGGAAGAAGAATGGATGGAGGTAGGTGCTTGGATTTGGAAGCACTTTGATGAAGTGTCAGGTATCTCATTCTTACCTTATTCTGAGCATACCTACCGTCAGGCTCCCTATCAGGAAATAGACGAATCAACATATTTAGAGGCAGTAAAGAATTTCCCTGAGTATATTCAGTGGGAAATGCTACCTCTCTATGAGACTATTGATTCAACTACTGGATCGCAAGAATTGGCCTGTAGCGCCGGGGCTTGTGAAATTGTAGACATTGGCTCCACGGCAGAAGTTAAAAAGTAGTAAAACGCCTCTGCTTTGGTATAATTATTATATTCCAATAGGAGCATTACTTTGTCGTATAAAAATTTAGTCATTTCAGATCAACCTGTGGGCTATACAGGTGACCTTAATGACGTATACGCGAGTAATGGACTTATTCAAAGTGCTAGTTCTGGAACTAGAAGTTCGATAAAGAATAATATTATTGTAGATAACAGTTCAAGTGCCACTCCGCTTTTTACTAAGACTAATAATTTTTCTTATCGACTGTATGGCGACCCTAAGTGTTTTTATAAGGGCACTGAAAATAATAATTTTACTATTGAGTTTTGGTTTTCTTTCAATGGAACTTTGGATGGCTCTGGATATTTAAATAATCTTAATTCTTCAACAAGATACTACATTAATAATGAGTTAAAAATTGTTAGCATAAAAAATGGCTCAACTGATGTAGGAGCCATTCTCTACGACTACAAAAGAAACACATTTAGGTTTAGAATTTATGGAACGGGTAACACTGATGCTATCTATCCAGTAAGAAACCTAGACACTAATTTTTATATTTGTGCCACCTACACTAAAGGGTCTTTAACACTATCAGTCAACGGTCATGATGGTGGATCAGGCGCAGTTGTAGATAATTTTGCGTTTCAACCACTTACCGGTGCAGTAGAAAAAATTAACTTTAACGTTAACTCTAACTCAATTAACGATTCAACAAAAAGTTTTATAATCAGCAATTTAGGTCTATATAATTATATATTACCTAAAGATCGTCAAAGGCTCAGGGCCGTATATGCCTATAATGCAGAAAAGCCTTCTCAAATTACCGCCGCATATAATACTTCCTTTTTTGACTTAACCGAAAAAGACTACAATACAATTTATCAAAAATTTATTATAGGTGACTCATTTAAAGATAACTATATCTATGAAAACAATACTAACTTTTCAACAGAGTTAGGTATTTCCTATAAAAGAATTAATAGTATTAATTTAGGTTCACTGTCTAGCGGATCAATTAGTACTTCATCGGCGGGGCTTCAAGTATCAGCCTCAGCATACGCCCAAATGGTAGACTACGGCTTATTGTTTAGCGGAGAAAAATATAAAACCATTACTACTCAAATTTCAAATGTAACAGCATCAATGTCAACAATTTTCTCTATGAATGATGTTGTTGAGACTAATACAAATTTGTACGCCACGGTTAATGCAAGTGGATTTTATATACAGAAGTATGATCCAGATTCGGCGTCCTCGTCAAGCATAATATATATACCGTCTACGTTAAATTCTGCAAGCACATACAATGTAGCATTTTGCATAAAAGATGAAGATATTCACCTATATGCAAACAACATAGCCGCAAGCGCCACCATTCCACAGTTATCCATACCTCAAAGTTTATCATTAGCGATAGGCAATATGCCTGAATTGCCCTATGCTAATTCCTTATATATTAAAAATTTTGGAATGGACAATGACGCTTTTATTGCCAGCGAATTAGGTACTTCTGCCTCAACATATAATTTTTCTGAAAATAGAATGTATATGGCAAGATTTACTGATGACCTTTCAATTAGTCAGGCTGCCACATATATTAGTCAAATAGAATTATCCGACTATGACACTGATATTGTTGGTAGTAAAATTTCGTGGGACGGAATGGACAACTGCCTCGTTCAATACTCTTTGTATTCTGATGCGGCATCTGGATATCTACCTTGGACAACAATAAACAATAATGAGCAACTTCCTATTCCATACAATACTTTAACTGACGATGCGATGCTCAGAATTCTTGTTCCCTATGAATATGAAATTGAGCAATACAATCAATCATTTAACTCCATAAAAGTTTCTTTGTACAAAGATTTATCAATTTTAAGTAATGATGGTAACTATGCGATAGATAGTATTGTTGATACTGCTTCGTCACATTCTTATGTCATAGGATCTTTTTCTCATCCGATTCAACAGAGGCAGAGAAAGTTTGGTCTAAGTTTTGATAAAACGTCAGGTCAGGTTGAGGGCGGTATAGAGATAAACAAGAGGCGACCCGAAATCAATCCTATCGCTATTGATTTTTGGTTTAGGCCTGAGTCTTATCCATCTGCATCCAATTTTATTATTGATACTAGGGGAGTCGAAAGTGGTGTTTCTTTTTACGCTTATACTAATGCGTCTGGTGTATTATTTTACGAAAACGCGATTGTTTCAGCATCAATAGACGGAGGTTCTGCTTCTACTATTATTTTTGATAGCAGCATCGACGGCGGCAGCCCGCTCTCAACGTACACACGCTTCATTGATGGTGGTTCTGCTAGCGGATTTTCATATTCTGGCAGTACAACTTATGTTAATGTATATGTTAATGGACAATATGCTCCATCTGGAACGGTTACTTTAACAACAGCCGACCCACACCACCTGTTCTTTGATTTTGACGGGGCATACACTGGTGACTCTATCTATTTAAATGCAAGTAAAATTACTACAGGTAGACATTCTCATGGGTCATATGGTTTTATTAATATTTGGAATTCTAATGAATAGGATAATTTTATGAGCGGTGTATATTCCTTAATAAATGACAGCACAATAGCATCTGCCTTTGTTGCACGACCTAGTAGTGCAGTAACTTTAGGGGTAAAGTTCAAATCCTCTAGGGACGGTCAGGTTATTGGTGCTAAGTTTTATACAGAAACTCTTGCAGGCAGCACACATATTGCGTCATTGTGGACTTCTGCCGGAACCCTACTTGCTAGTGCAACTTTTTCAAATATAACTACTGCTAGTTGGAAGTGGCAATATGTTTACTTTAATGTTCCAGTACCTATTACTGCAAATACTCTGTATGTAATTTCATATTTTTCTCCTGATGGTTCGTATACTTATGGTAATACAATTTTTAATTCAGATTTGGTATCGGGAGACTTAACTGCCCCCGGCGGGGGTGTTAACGGTTTATATTCATATGGTGCAGGTAATACATTTCCCGCCAGTGTTTCACCAACAAATGCTAGTTATTTTGTTGATACACTAGTCACATACTTTAACGATATATCATCATTGGCTTTGCCAAGATATAAAAACTTTATAGGGAGTGATCCAACTGTCGTTACAGATAGTACAGTTGGATACAACTGGTTACCAAATTGGAACTCTGCAAGCATTTCTGGTGTGACTGCGTACAAAATTGGATAGTTGGCGGCACAAATTGTGCAGTTTTGTTTAAAAGGTGGTAAAATTTGTCTATGAAGAAGTCTAATATTACACAAATAGAAGAAGTTTCCTATGGCCTATATCTTTGGCAAATGCCAGACGGTAGCCTCGTCATGGACGATGAAGGCAACTACATGAATATTGCTGCCATAAAGGGTGACGTTAAAAGAATTAATGAACTCAAAAGATTCGCTAAAGAATTTGATTTAGAAGAAGGTCAGCCTGTATGGTTTAGCGCCCACCGTCAAGTTACGGAAGATGAATATGAAGAACAAAAGCAAAGAATGGAGTGGGGGCTAATTCCAGACGAATTAGATGTCCCGGCCATCAAGGAAGATTTAGACAATCAAAAGAAAATGGGCCTTATTTAATGTCACTAGTGCCAATAGAAGATTTAGACGATGATTCTGATTTAGTGAGAATTAGGGTCGGCGGTGCTGGACCTTCTATTGCCATAAATGAATCTCAGTTTGAAGATTTGTTTTCTCAGGATTGGGAGCAAATCTCTAAAATGGAAGGCCTTAGTGCTAACTTTAAAAGAAAAACTAATCGCATTGCTAAGGCTTATGAGGGCATAGAGGATGCAAAGTCTAAGAAACTTGACCCTCTAGATTTAACTGGTTATTCTTTATTTCAAATTGTTCAGCCGCCGTATAACTTAATGTATCTTGCACAATTATATGATGTGTCTCCGATTCAACATGCTGCGGTAAACGCTAAAGCATCTAATGTTGTTGGGCTTGGATATCATTTTCAGGAAAGTCAAAAAGTTTTAGACAAGATTGAGGACGTATTAAATAATCCAGAAAAACTAGATAAACTGAGAAGAAAAATTACGTCAGCCAAGAGCGACCTGCGAGAATACCTAGAGTCGTTAAATTCAGATGATAGTTTCTTATGGATCATGCACAAAATCTACGTTGATCTTGAAACTTGCGGTAATGGTTATATGGAAATTGGCAGGACTAGTACTGGTAGAATCGGATACATTGGCCACATACCTACAACAACTATGAGAATTCGTCGGCACCGCGACGGCTTTGTTCAGGTTGTTTATAATCGCTACACATTCTTTAGAAACTTTGGCGACAAAGAAACTATAGATCAGATTGGAACTGACCCTCAACCGAATGAGGTTATTCATTTTAAGAAATACAGTCCAACTCATACATATTACGGTATTCCAGATATTTTATCCGCAAAGAACGCTGTGGCCGGTGATGAATTTGCCTCCCGGTTCAACCTAGACTATTTTGAGAATAAAGCAGTACCCCGATACATTATCACAGTCAAAGGCGCTAAACTTTCTGCTGAATCTGAAAGAAAACTGCTTGAATTTTTTCAAACTGGTTTGCGTGGCAGAAACCATAGAACTCTTTACATTCCACTTCCGTCAGATGGTGAAAATTCGCGGGTAGAGTTTAAGATGGAGCCGGTAGAGTCAGGAATTCAAGATTCTTCTTTCCAAAACTATACAACGGAAAACCGCGACCGTATCCTATTTGCGAATGGTGTACCTATTACTAAAATAGGAATGCCTAATGGTGTTGGTAATGCTGCATCAATGGCAGCAGACAAAACGTTTAAGGAACAAGTTTGTCGTCCGATGCAGGACGAGTTGGAGAGAAAGGTAAACTTAATTATTAGAGAGTTTACAGATGCCTTTACTTTGCAACTTGATGAATTGACTTTGACTGATGAATTAACTCAGAGCAAGATTGATGAATCTTTGCTTCGTATGCAGGTTGTTGTTCCTAATGAGATTCGTGTTAGGAAGAATCTATCTCCCCGCCCCGATGGTGATAGCCCTGTTGTTCTTAATGCACAGCAGTCTGCTGAGCAGACGGCTCAGGGCACTAAAAATAGGGCGCGGGATCAACAGCGCAGCATTAATGCTTCTGACTCTGAGGGTGAAAGAAATCCTCAGGGCGAAGGTCGCAAAACCCCGTAATTTTGTTTTCATAAAGAATATTGTTATTATTAATTCAAATGGACATTAACAAGGTTAATTGGACTAATAGCAAGGAAAAGATTAAGATGGCTTTTCCAATTGCAAAAGTCGATAAGGAAAAAAGAACCGTCTCTGGATTTGCAACCCTAGACAACCTAGACCGCCACGGTGATATTGTTTCGCCGGAGGCGAGCGAAAAAGCCTTTAGTGCTTTTAGAGGCAACCTAAGGGAAATGCATCAGCCTATCGCTGTCGGTAAAGTTGTGTCTTTTGAACCACAAGATTTTTTTGATCCTGAAACAAACGCTCACTATAAAGGTATTTATGTTGACGCATATATTTCTACTGGCGCACAGAATACTTGGGAAAAAGTTTTAGATGGAACCTTGACAGGTTTTTCTATTGGCGGGGATATTGTAGAGGCAAGTTATGACTCCGAATCCGAAGAAGAAGGATCATCCAAGACAAGAATTATTAAGGATTATGAATTGACTGAATTAAGTTTAGTTGACAATCCCGCCAATCCATTAGCCAATATCTTTTCTATTCAAAAAAACAACGGTGGACTGACTGCTAACGGAATATCTACAGAAGTTTCTATAGAGAATGTTTTTTGGTGTTCTAACGATCAAGTTGCTAATACTGCTGATACCGATAAAAAGGAATGTGTCATTTGTGGAGCCAACATGAAAAGCATTGGTTGGGTTGAAAGCAAAGATATTAATAAAACTGAAACTGTAAGAAAACTTATTTTAGGTCATTTTCAAAAAGGTATGCCAGAAGATTTAGAAGATGTAGATAAGACCATTGACAGTGGCACTACCATTAATCCTTATCCAGACCAAGATTCTTTAGAAAAAGCAGGCGACGGCTTTGTTCCACCCGAAGGTGTTCGATCAGCAGCCCGCCGCGCCCTTGAATGGATTAAAGACGGTAAGGCTGGCGGTGGCTTTACAGATGTTGGTCGCAAACGCGCAGCAGATTTAGCAGCCGGTAGAGCGGTTTCTGCGGAAACTATTGGTAGGATGAAAAGTTTTTTTGCTCGTCACGGTGTTGACTCTAAGGCCACAGGTTTTAGTTCTGGTGAAGATGGCTACCCGTCCCCCGGCAGAGTTGCTTGGGATGCTTGGGGCGGTGACGCTGGCCGTAGTTGGTCAGAAAAAGTTTATAATTCTTTAGAAAAAATTGACCAATATGAAGATAACGAGTCGGACGAATCTTTGGAAAAGTCTGGCATTAGTGTTGGAGATTTTGTTAAATGGGGTTCTAGCGGCGGTAATGCTCGGGGCAAGGTAAAAAAGATTATTAGGAATGGTTCATATAATGTTCCAGATTCATCTTTTACCATCACCGGCACAGAGGATGACCCCGCTGCCGCCATTAACGTGTATACTATGAAGGATGAAAAATTTGTTCCAACGGATAGAATGGTTGGACACAAGTTAAGCACTTTGACAAAAATTTCTATGTCAATAAAAAAGAGTGCAGATGAAGCCCTAAGTAAAGGAGGGGATGAAGAAATGGAAAACGATAATAACGTGGCCGCTCCCGTTGAGGAAGCAGCAGAACTCTTAGAAACAGTTGCACCTGAGCCGATTGAGAAGGCCGCAACCGTTTCTGAAATTCCGGCAGAAGAAGGTAAAGTAGTTAAGTTGTTAGAAGAACTTAATGAAAAACTTGCTTCTGCTTTTGAAAAGAATTACGCCGAAACCGCAGACAACTCTGAAAAGTTGGAAAAGGCAGTTGAAGGTATTTCAGCAAATGTCTCTGATTCAATTGGAGAATTTGATGGTAAGATCAGCAAGTTAGTTGATCGTATCTCTGAAATTGCCGAACGCCTTAACGCTTTAGAGACTGCTACGGCTATCAAAAAGTCCGGTGATGCTGTAACGGCATACTCGGATGATAAAAAAATAACAAAGAGCATATGGAGCGGGCACTTCCTCGGTACTGCTGAACTATGATCTATTTGTTATAATATAACTTAATAAACAAAAATTTAACCTGAAAGGCAGGTGAAAAAATATGAGTAACGAACTTTTACAAAAAGTAATTGACACAAGTAACCTTGACGCTGGTGGTCTTGGTAGAGGTCAGAGTGCCACTTCTGGTGACAGTACTGGCGCTAGCGCACCAAACCAGTTTTCAGGTAACGGCCTTCTCTATCCAGATCAGGCTAATCGTTTCCTAGACTATATGTGGGATGCCACCATTCTTGCTAAGGCTTGTCGCACCATCCGTATGCGTTCAAACACCACTGAAATTGATCGTGTTTCAGTTGGTCAGAGAATCATGACCGTTGCCACTGAGGATCAGCCCGTTAACTGGGTTTCCAACACTGGCTCTGGTGCATATACCGCTGCTAATGCTACCTTCTCTAAGATTTCTTTGACTACTCGCAAATTGCGTTTAGACTGGGAACTTTCAGCAGAAGCATTGGAAGATAACATTGAGGGTCCAGACCTAGAAGATCACATTGCACGCCTTATGGCTACTCAGGCCGGTAACGACGTGGAAGATGTTCTAATCAATGGTAATGGTACTGGTACTGATCTTTATAGTGCATTCAAGGGCTTTAGGGCACTGGCGATTGAAAAAACTCACGTTGTAGATGCTAATGGCGCTGGACTGGGCCTCCCGATCTTTAATGCTGCCATCAAGCAAATGCCTCGTAAGTACAAGCAGCGCCGGAATCAACTTCGCTTCTTCGTTGGTTCAAACTTGGCACAGGATTACCTTTACAATTTGACTAACACTACTGGTAACTTCCTTCCATTCGATGTTACTTCTGGTATCATCCGTGGTCAGCAGGCCGCTAACGATGGTGGTCCCGGTGTCACAACTCCGTTTGCTTTTGGTATTCCGGTGGTTAACGTTCCGCTTATGCGCGAGGACTTGACTCTTAATGGAACTCCTAACATTGCTAACAATACAACGGGAACTCTTTATGGTGACATTCACCTGACCTTCCCACAAAATCTTATTGTTGGTGTGAAGCGCGACGTAGTTGTTTATCGTCAATTCCACCCAAAGAAGGACACTATTGAATACACCCTATTCATTCGTGTCGGTACTGCTATCGAAAACTATGATGCACACGTTATCGTGCGTAACATTGCTGTCGGTGGTACTTCTCTTGGTTCTTCGTTTGCTGCATCTCACGCTTCTGGTACAACTGGTGGCTCTTTTGCTGTAACATTCTAAGAATACCTGATAGTTTCTATCAATAAGACAGGGACGGCTCTTGCCGTCCTTGTTTTATTTTTGCTATAATGTTATTAATAGAGAGGAAATACACAATGTCTTTTAAAGATTTAAAATTGACTGATCTTAAGGCAATTGCAGAGAACTTTGCAATTGATATGCCACAGAAGGTAACTAAGAATGATCTCATTCTTCTTCTTCAAGAGGAAGGCGTTACTTATGAGGATTATGAAAGATTTGCTAATGTTGAAAAAGTTAAGCCCGATCTTCCCGTTCGCCCTACTTTAAACTTGAACGCAGAAGAAAATATTTTGGTTAAGATGGATCGTGAGAATCATTCTTTTCAGGTAGGTGGAGTTACCTTCACGCGCGAACATCCTTTCATGGCTGTTCCAAAATATTTTGCTGATGAACTATTCATGAGCAATGAGGGTTTTCGTCCTGCTACTCCGAGAGAGATTCAGGAATACTACTCTTAATCTAGGAGGAATTTAGTTGCAAGAAATTCTGAAAGGTGAGTCGTCTCGCATTCAGGTTGCTATTTATAAAAATGGTAAGTTGATAAATGCCGATGGTAATGTTGTTGTAAACATTTATAATGCTGATGATGCCATCAATGTCTTAGTTTCGACAGGGAATGCAATCAATGAGCCTCCGCTTGGAGTTTATGCATTTTATTTAAGTCCTACTGTTACAGACATTAAAAGAATTTTGCGGGTTGAGTGGCTATATTCTGTTGATGGTGTAGCCACTTCAACCACTAACTTTGTGAGTGTTTTAACCCCTTATGCTACTGTTTCTGATATCGTTGATTATTATGATTTTGGAACTAATCCTCAGGATTTAAATTATCGCTCTCCCAATAAGATTCTTCGGGCAGAAAGCCTAGCCAGAACTCTTATTGATGGATATTCGGGTCAAACTTTTAATAAAAAGTATGGTAGTCAGGAAGTTTTTGGTGTTGGTTCTGACGCGGTATGGTTAACGGAAAGAATGTTGTCTATTGACAAGATGTATGAAAATAACGTTTTGATGATTGATAATACTGCTAGTCCTGCGTATAATAATTTTGGCTATGGTTTAGAAATAACTCAAACTGGTAAAACAATTAGAATTATTAATACTGACTCTGATATTAGATACGACAATATGGTTGATCCAACTATTTTGTATTACGGAAAATTCAGGGATCATTCTAGGTATAAGTTTTTTGGTGAGATAGGTTGGAGTTATGTCCCCCAAGACATTAAGTTATGCTCTATTCTTTTAGTGGGAGATTTGCTTTCAAATGACGCCGCTTGGAGGAACAAGTATTTGAAGCAGGTATCTTTGAGCGAGATTGATTTTACTATGCACTCAGGGGCTTTTAATGGGACGGGAAACCTAGTTGTAGATAATATTCTTGACGGTTACAGGAACGTTGGGATTGTTATTATATGATAAATTCTTTAGTTGGTAGTATTATGAATATGTCTGCCGATGTTTATATTCAGCAGGCCACTCAAAATAAAAGCGGGAATATTCAAAGAGAATGGGTCTACAGTTCTTCCCTTGCTTGCAAAGTAGAACCTATGAGTAGCGGTAACGCTTTAAGTCATTCCAACAATGAGTCTTTTGGCACTAATAAAGATACTCATAGTTTTTCTGATAACTTTCAACTTAAAATGAAATGTATGTTTCCTTTAAGTAGGAGAAGCCGTGTTTCTTCTATTAGAACTAGCGACGGTGAAGTTATATATAAAGAATTAGACAGGATTGGTCAGCCTGATATGATTTTTAACGTGACCTCTTGCTATGCAGACATTGATCCGTTGGGCAGAATTAGTCACTATGAAGTTACTCTTGAAAGAGTGCCGGTACAAAAAAATGATATCAGTTAATGTTAACCCCGCCACTATAAATGTCGCTGCTAAAGTTATAGAAGATAAAATAAAGCAGGCAGAAGTTATTATTAGCCCTAAGTCTATGACTGAGATATCTAAGTCTATTTTTACTATTACCGCGAAAAGGTTTCTTTCGGATTTGGCTAGAGAATCTATTCAAGATCCCGGCAGGTATCACCACCTTTACGAGTGGAATGAGATAGGTAGAAATGGCAGAAAACTCTTTCTTATAAAGAGAAGCAAAGTCCAGTACGGGAATCTAGTTATTGAGTTTGTTCCATTAAAGTCTACTAAGCCTGTTCCCATTCATCCCGCACTTTTAGTTCCCGGTCCCACTGGGAAAGTTGTTACTAGAAGAAGTGTTTTTAGAAACAAAATGTCGGTCATGGAAAATAACACCCCTACCTCTTTTGTGACTAGAAGGACTATTGTTTTTCTGCGTCAAAGGACGGCGGGAGTCAAGTTAATCTTTGTACCTAAGGGTAAGGTAGTTTATTCTAGCAATCCCGGCGGCAAGCAGACAACCCATGCTTTGAGAAATTACAGCAACTATTGGTATGCAACAAAAGCACCGGCTATCATTGAAAACTCTAGACTCATAAGAGAAATAGGTAATGCTGTGGCTAAAAGAATTAACGTTGGCAATTCTAACAAAAATGATATTTACGAAGTTATAAAGCAAGTTAATAATTCATATTCAAGAGACTTGGACACGCTATGACAGATTATTCGCTACTAGCAGTTCATGAATTAAAATCTTACATATGGAATCAACTTAAGGCTGCAAACATCTTAAATGAATCTGACTACTATGCAGATAATTTTTCAGAACCTTTAGTTCCAATTATTCCAACCCAACAAATGCCCGAGTTTAACAATTTACTTCCCGGCGCTACCTATATTGTCTATGCCTATGAAACATTTCCAATTCCCGCCCAATGGTGGCTGACTACAGAATCTATTCAATTAATGATTGTATCTAATGACTATGACAAAATAAATACAATCTTAAACTTTCTAGTAGATACTTTTAGGCGCTATGATGATTCGGCAAATGAAATTTTTCAAAGCGTCACCATATCAAATACTTTTAATTTTAAATATACATCAATTGAAAGAGTAGAAGCACCCACGCCCTTCAAAAGCGAAGGTGGCTTAATGGTGGGCAACATTGACATTGTTTACGCATATACTAGAAAATTAGATAGCGGCGGGAAGTTTCAATAACCGCCCCCCATAAATAAATATGTTATTATATATATGAGGAAGTGCTACAATACATATCCCCTTTGGAAAAAGGTAGGTGAAAAAAATGGCTTTAAGTGCAAAAAATATTCTCGTTGGTGCGGCCCGCGTATTCGTTTCATACGGTGCAGGTGCTAACCGCCCCAACCCCACAATGTCGGCAGTATTCCCTTGGTCTGTTGCTCAGGGTACTAACTCTGAATTAACTGGTTCCACTGTCAAGAACTCTGTAACTAACTACCTTCTAACTACTGCTAGTTCATATTGGAGAGAGTTTGGTTTTACTAGCAATGGTGTTGAATTGTCTTATGAACCCGGTTACAGCGATGTTGTTGTTGACCAACTTCTTGACGCTGCCCGTTTATTCCAGCAAAGTCTTAAGATTATGATTAAGACCGAACTTGATGAAGGAACTTTTGAAAACATCAACATTGTTTGGGGTCAGCAAGAACAGGTTCCTAACGCTGATGGTTCTGCATTCGTATCAGCATTGTCTGATACTGCAGCAGGTGCGCCTCTTTCAGACGCTAACCTTGTTGCTTACGGTACAAGTCCCACCGCCAGTGCAGTTGCAGCAACTCAGTTGAACATGAACGTTGGTGCCCTTGGTGCTGCTCCGGTCGAAAGATCATTAGTGTTTATTGGTCAGGCTGCCGGTCAGACTGGTTTGGCTAACGCCACATATCCTGTTGCTAATACTTCGGGTTCGGTTGGTACGGTAAGTGCTTACGGTGATGCTTCTGCTATCGCTCGTAAAGAGAGAATCTATTACGCCCGTCGTGCTGTTCAGACAGAATCCACAGCACACTCTTTGAAGCGTGACTCTGCTACAGTGTTCCCAGTTTCGTTCCGTCTACTTCCAGACGTTGACCGTGCATCTGGTGGTACTGTTTACGCAGCCGGTTCAGAATACGGATTTATCGTTGATCGTATCTACGGTAACTCATAGTATTTAACGCTACAGTACAGATACCCTCGTTTTTACGGGGGTATTTGTATTTGAGTGACTATTATTGATATAATCATTTAAAGTCGATGGAGGCAGTAATGGCAGATTATGTCTACGAAATTGTAGAAGTTAAGTTATCTAATGGGGAAGAAATTGATGTTCGCCCGTTAACAATTAAAAATCTAAAGAAATTTACTAAGGTTATTGCAAAGTTAGATAGCGAAGATGTTAAGACCGAAGAAGATGCGCTAGATGTTTTTATTGAGGCCGGGATGGTGTGTATGAATCAGTTTTCACCTGAGTTGGCTGAGGATAGAGAAAAGTTTGAAGATGTCATTGAGGTTCCTACTTTGATGAAGATTCTTGAAATTGCTGGCGGGTTGAAAATGGGCGATGACCCAAATCTCGGGGCAACGGGTCTAGTTGGGATAAATTAGACCTCGTTGCTTTAGAGGGTGAAGTGTTTTTGTTAGGTCATTGGAAGAATTATGACGAGTTAGAAGAAAGTCTTTCTTTTGACGAGTTACTAATTACTGTTAATGCTATTAGGGATAAAGACGCTAGAGATAAAAAATTTATGGCTATGCTGCAAGGGATTGATCTTGATGAAGAAACTGCAAAAGCAGAAGAAAACAAACAAGACATTAAAACTCTTAGCGGTACGGCTGCGGCACAGGCTGGTTTCGGTATCGGATTTGGCTTGGGCTTCATGGAGGTAAACGAATAAGTTGTCTGAAAAAATCAATATTGAACTCGTAGGTACTGCCAATTTTGCTCCTGTATATAAGGAGTTGGCTCAACTACGCGCTTCGATGGCTAATTTGTCGAACCAAAGATTCGGCACAGCCTACTCTAAGGATATTCAGACTAACTTAAAAAGCGCAGAAGCATCTTTTCTAGACACTTTAAGTTCTGTAAGAGGCCTTAATGTTGAAACTGTTAAGTTATCTAATGCTACACAAAACTTAACAGACAAAATTAATCGTGGTCGTTTATCTACTGAGCAATATTTTCAAATCTATAAAAATCGGGGACAGGAAGTTATTCCTGTTCTTAATCGTGTTGCTCAGGCTCAGGCACAAATTTTACAATCTAACGTTATTCCTTCTACCACTAAGGGTGGCTTTGCTCATGTTATTACTAACACTGAGCAACTTGGGAAGCAACTTCAAGTTACCCGCATCCAGCAACAACTTTTAAATACAACTATGCGTGATGCCGCTAACCATATGATTAATCTTGGTAAGAATACTCAGTGGGCCGGTCGTCAGTTGATGGTTGGTTTTACTGTTCCAATTTTAGCATCCGGCGCGGCTTTGGCTAAAATGTTTTATGAAGTCGATAAGGGCATGCAGGCCTTGCAAAGAGCCTATGGTGTTGGTGGGGAGGCGGGAGAAAAATTCTCAGCCTCTTTACCTTCGGCTGACGCCCTTAATGAGATTAAGGGTAAGGTTCAAGAACTTTCTGCTGAATTAGCCAATATGTATGGGCAGTCCGCTGCTAATACTACTGGCGTCGCGGCTGCCCTAGCAGCAGCAGGATACACACAAGATCAATTATTAGGTTTAACTAAAACAGTTACGCAGGGTATGGTTTTGGGTGAGACAGATCAACAATCTGCTATGAAAGCAACCATTTCTTTACAGACCGCATATAGGCTAAGCACTGAGCAGACTGCTGAGGCTATGAACTTCTTCTCAGCAGCACAGGCTGCTACCTCTACAACGATGAAAGACTTAATTGAGGCCATCCCGCGCGTGGGTCCAATTATTAGAAACTTGGGCGGGTCGTACAAGGACACTGTTGCATTTATTGTTGCTATGAAAGAGGGCGGTGTTCCCGCAACTGAGGGTGCTAACGCTTTAAAGAACTCTATGCAGAGATTAGTTAGCCCAACTAAGGCTGCGTCGGAAAGACTTTCACAATTTGGTATAGACATTAAAGGTTTAGTTAAGGCTAATGAGGGTAATGTTGTTGGCATGGTTCAACAATTACAGGTTGAGTTAGGTAAACTTTCTGGAGTCCAACGCTCACAGGCCATTTCAGAACTCTTTGGTAAATATCAGGCTGCTCGTATTACGGCCCTTCTAGATAACTTTAACGCTAAGGGTACACAGTCAGCCAAAGTCATGAATATGATGACGTTGAGCCAAAAGCAGTTAAACGATGTAGCACAGCAGCAAACAGAAATTCTACAACAGTCTAGTTCTGGTAAATTTAATCGTGCCCTAGAAAGTTTTAAAACCGCACTTCTCCCCATTGGTCAAGTATTCCTTGACCTTGCTTCTAAAACTTTAGATACTGTTACTTCTATTATTAACGTATTCCAAAAACTAGGTCCGCTGAAATATATTATTGGTGGGCTTTTGGGTGGTGCGGCTATCTTCGGCCCCGTCCTCATGTTTGCGGGTCTTTTAACTAACCTTATGGGACAAATGTTTAAGATGCAAAACACCATGAGAATGTTTAAGCAGGGTTTTTCGGCGGGGGGCGGGTTTAAAGATCCCTTTACCTCCTTTACCGCTGGCCTTAAAAACCTTAGCAACTATTTTGAAGAAATTGATAAGGCTCAGTTAGCAACAGAAAAATTAAACAATAACGTTTCACGTCAGATGAATCAACAACAAAAAATTATGTCTGCATTTACCCGTGCCCTTCAAGACTACGCGGCACAGGTTGATAGAATTGCAGCAATCAATGCTGGCGCTGGACCTAAACCTCCCGGCCCCGGTGGTCCCGCTGGAGGCTTACTCATCCCCGGTGGCCCTCGCCCCTCTGGTGGAGGCTCAGGGGGCGCTCCATTAATTTTTACTGGTAGACCGGCAGATGTTGCTGATGTTATTAAAGAAGGCCTTAGGCCGTCTCAGATTTACTTTAATCAAGAAAAGGCTCAATCTGGTAGATACGCATTAGGCGACCCTAAGAATGGCTCAGGGACAGTATTCTCCCATATGGTCCCTAACGAAATGACTCAACAAATGTTTGGGTCTATGGCTATTGTCCCCGGCACTTGGACCCGACAAGGCGGCATGGGGGATATCATTAATCAAAGGAATCAAGATCAAGCACTACCTTTGATTCCTCCACACATGATGACTTCAAAAATTATTTCAGAAGTTTTAGATGACTTAAAGATTAAGCCAACCGAGGCCAACATTAAGGCGGCTGCGCCAGAATTAGGTGTCATTAACGCAAGTAGATTCTCTGGCGAACAACTAGCAACGCTGCGGGCTTTAAAAGAATTAGAAAAGGCTGACCCTGAGATTGGTAAAAAATTTGCTAAGATCGCTGCTGCTGGCAGATCCCCTGAGCAGGTTCAGGCTTGGTTTGCTTCATCTTTAGGAGTAGACAATTGGGAAAAAATGCGAAAGGAGGCCATTAGAGATGTTGCCGTTATGTATAATGATGCATTCAAGAGTACCGAGCAGGCCATTGTTGCTTCTGGTGGTTCAGGTGTAACCGCTAAAGATTTGCGGGCAGTTACCACAGCATTTGCACAGTCATTGTCTACAGCCTACACTTCCGTTTTTAGTTCTCTTAGTGCAAGTATGCAGAAAGATTTAAGTATTGCTTCTGGTCAGGCTGGACAAAAGCAGGCCGATGCTGTGCGTCAAGGTATGCGTAATCAGACGCCGGGACTTATTCATACTGCTACTGTTGCAACTAGTGGAATTGATTTAACGGTTCGGGCGTTCGCTGAATTTGCTAATACTATTAAGTCAACCTCTCAAACTTTGGCTACACAAATTAATCAGGCATCTAATAGTGTTAGGCAGGCTGCGGCAGCGGCTTCGGTATCCCCGACTAATGCCCGCCCATCTTCCTTTGTGTCTACCTTGTGGGCCACTGGTTCCGCTAAGGCTGCTGATGATGCTGCTCGTAGGGCGGCTCAGGCTGAATCTGCTGCTGCTGCGTCACGCGCTGCTGCTGCCCAACGTGATGCTGCCGTGGCCCGACTGTGGGGCGGTGGCAAGAAGTTCGCATCGGGTGGTCATATTACTGGACCGGGCGGGCCTAGAGATGATGTTATCCCTGCCCTTCTCTCTAACGGAGAGTATGTCGTTAACGCTAATGCTGTTGGGCATTACGGTAAAGGCTTTATGGAGTCCATTAATGCTAAGAAATTTGCTTCTGGTGGAATTGCCGGAATTATAAATAGGCTATCTACAGGTAAACTATTTCCAAAGTCGCTTATGGATATATTTAAGCCTGCCGGTTCAGATAGATTTAATGATGATGTTATTGAATCTTATTTGAAGTCAGATAAAAGTGCCTATATGGGCAAGGATATAGATAAATTTTTTGAATCTCGTCGGCTCGGCGCTAAAACTAATATTAGTACGCAAGATTTATTGGATGCATTAAAGAATCACTCTTATAAAAATACAGAAGAAGAAAAAATGCTTCGTGATGCTTTGGAGGCTCATGCTTCTTTAGCCGTTATGGGGCAGGGCGACAAGCGGCCTTTGGCTTCTCTTGATCCAGCAGTTATTGCTAAGGGTCGGGCTTCTATTGCAGAGTTATTAGATTCTATGCCGGGTGACACCGTAAGGCTTTATCGTGCTGTGAGGGCGGGCGCGGACCAGAGGCAGGATGCTATGGGGAATTATGGTTTCTCTAGTGGTGCTTTGGAAGATTCTGCTAAATATATTTCTATGTCTCTTAATCCTTCTGTTGCTGCTAATTTTGCGCGTGGTGATGGTTACAGTAATACTACTGGTAGATTAATTGAAATGGATGTTCCTAAGTCTGCGATTCTTGGTATTCAGGGTGCTAACTATTCGGGGGCAAGGCAGGAACACGAATTTATTATTGATTCTGCAATGCTTTCTAAATTGGGTAGTAGGTATATAAATAGAAGTGGTTTGTCTGCTAATCCAAGGGACCATGATCCGAATACTGGTTGGAGTACTTTTATGAGTATGCTTGCTGAGCCTAGGGGCTTGCAAGACGCTCAGCCAATTTTGCGTGATATTGCTATGCGTCACCGATTTGCGGACAGAGACATTGATGATAGTAGATTAATGAGCGGGCCGGTGGCTTTGGATACTAATAGATCCGGTATTTCAATAGATGAAGCAGAATTTGCTAAAGCCTACTTTGAGAAGAAATATGGTATTCCTTTTTCTGAAATAAAGAAGGCTAAATATGAGAAATGGTTTGATGGAAAATCTGACGCTAAAAACTTTTTTATGCCGGGTAATGATGCAAGCGCATTAATGTCCCCTAGCGAGCGTTATAACTTATTAAAATCTGATGGAACAGATATTGGTGTTGAGGGCCGACTTTGGCAGGTATTAAGAGGATATTATCATAATGTTGGCGTTTTTGATAACGGGCGTCATGGTGTTGTTGATAGCCCCGGTTTTATGTCTAAGTTGTATTCTGAGGCTATGGTTACTGGCCTTAAAAATGGTGGAATATTAAAATTTGGAATTGGCGGCGGCATTGGAAGATTTTCACGATCTATAGGTTCAGCACTATATAGAGCAATTTCTGCTGCTGACGGTTCAAGAAATGAATTGCAACAATTTGCTTATTTACAGGGCGCGGGCAAAGTTGACGAAGATAATGAAATAAAAGCAAGAATGAGAATTAGAAACTTGGCTAGTGGTAGGCAAGGTTCAGGTTTTGAGAGATCACATATTTACGGAGTCGATGAAAATGGAGAAAAAATTCCATATGTTGAAGGAAATACTGTTTTAGTTCGGGGCGAATTAAATCAATTGCTTAGGCAAATGTATCATTTGTCAAAAGACAATCCTGAACTTATGAAAAATTTTCCATTAACAAACAATGTTTTTAAATATAGAGGGCAATTTTCAACTTATTCCGAAGCATTAGAATTCAAAAAATTTTTAATGCATCTTTCTGAGAATCCAACTAACCTTATGATTGGAAATACACCAACATTGTTTGATCCACAGAGGCGATATGAAAAAGAATCAATTGCTTTTATGGATAGAATTTTAGAGGGTGGGGTAGATCAATATAACTCAAACATGCAATTGCTTTCAAAAATGTCTGATGCATCTAGAACTACACGCCACCTGAATGATGCGCGTGGTTGGGCAAAAGGCGTTATGGGTTTTGCTAATGGTTCTTATATTTCAGGGGCGGGCGGTCCTAAAGATGATCTAATTCCCGCCCTTCTTTCCAATGGAGAATATGTTATTAATGCTGATGCTGTAGGTCACTATGGTAAGGGCTTTATTGATAATATTAATGCTAAAAAGTTTAGTCATGGCGGGCAGGTTAGGGGTTTTGTCAATGGTGGCTCTACCGTTGTTGAACAACTTAAAGAAGAAGTTTCCTTATTGGAAAAGAAACAAAAACTTCTACAGGCTACTGCTCAAAAGATGATTGAACAGGGTGCCGAAGTGTCAGATAATATTCTAGAGCAAATACAGGCAAATGAAGAAAACCTTCAAGGAATGAAAGAACAATTAAAAACGGCAAAAGAAAAATATAAAGTTGATCGTGAAGCAGGAAAGGAACAAGCCAAGCAACGTGGCCTCATGAGTAAGGGAAGGGGTGGCTTTGGCGGCATGGGCGGCATGATGGGTAGCGTGGGCATGATGGCTTCTATGGGGGCTATGGGGGCTTCGGGGATAGGGTCTGTTGCTTCTGCTAATATGGCTGAAAAGGCTGGTGGTCAGACCGCTGTGTCGGGCGCTTTGGGCGGGGCTATGTCTGGCCTTGGAATTGGTGCTATGTTTGGTCCCTATGGCATGGCGGCGGGTCTTATTGGCGGTGCCATTATTGGTGGCATTAAGGGAAAGCAGGAAGAACAAGAAAGACAAATGGCTAATGCTATTAATAGTAGTATTGCTGCTTCTAAAAAATATATCGCTACAATGACTGGATCACAGGATGTTTTAAATACGGTTGGTCTTTCTTTCAGTAAAACAAAATCAATATTTTCTGGTATGGGTGGTGTTACTGATAAATTTAGAACGGCAGTTGATAATCTTGCTCAGGCCTTTGCTAATGGAACTGATGCTACCAAAAATTTAATTGAAAGTCTTAAGGGTGGTACGCCAGAACAACAAAAGGGTAATCTAAAAGTTCAATATGACAATATTTTGATGGCTGGCGGGACTTTAGAAAAAGCATCCCAAGTTGTCCTTGCGTTGGCTAAAAATGCTAGTATTCCTGAAACTATTGCAAAAAATATGGTAAAGGATTTTGAGTCTAATTATAAAAATACAAAACCAGAAGATACTGCTAGCGAAGCATTTAAGCAATATTACGCAGGCGCGGGAGAGAAAGTATTTAATAATTTAACGAGTGAAGGTAAGCCAATAACTGTCGGCAATTCCGCAGCACAAACAGCACTTGTTAAACAAATTAGCGTAGAGGATTGGGATAAGTTAAAGGGGATAGGCGTAACTCAAGAAAAAATACTTGAATTAATAACTAATGGGGACCAATCTAAAATAGATGAATTTTTAAAGCAGGCCATACAAAAGGGTAGTCAGAGTGAAGCAACTTCTGGCATTGTTAATGGTATGTTTGGTCAGAAGGGTGAACTAGAGCGAACTATTGCGTATGCTAAAGAAGATTACGATTATGCTATACAAAAGGCTACTGCTGCATATAATTCACAAGGCAATAAACTTGGTATTGAGGAACCGCAGAATAGTATGTCTCCCACTGGTCGTCGTCCCTTGTCGGAATTTGTAAATGAAACTGCATTTTCAGATGCAACATTAAAAAGATTTCAGTTTTTAAAAGATTTTAATGTAAGTGATTTTACTAAGAGCGACAATATAGCCAAGATCACGGATGCAATGGGAAGCAATCGTACAGGGGCCGATTTAGTCAATAATAGTGACAATAATATTTCCAATGCTGCAAAAATAGCCGGTATTACTACTGAGGATGACATTAATGGGGTCAACGACAAGTGGGCAGCATTTATGAAAGAAATTAATGGTAGTCTTGATAATCTAAAAAACTATGCACCGGGAATACAGAAATATGTTAATGCGTATGACGTAGCAAATAAAACTATTGTTGCTAATCTGCAAAATGCCCTATTGGCTGGCCCTGAGCAATTTAAGGGAGCAGTAGAGGCCTCCTTTGCGGCAGCAGGCAACGACCCGCAAGGCATATCATTATTAGTTAAAGGAATGACTCAGGGTATGTCCACTGAAATGCAAACAGTGGCTACGTCATTTGAAGATTCTAATGCCCGCGCCAAATTGTTTGTTCAGTCTTTAGGCGCGGTACAAAATGCTTTTTCTGGTGCTGGAATTGTCTTTCAGACAGAGGCCGCGCGGGTCAATTTTTCTAAAGCATATGTTGAAGATTCCGCTTTCAGGACAGCAGTTGATAATGAAAATGCAATGTTTGGCAAAACTCAAGGTATTTTTAATGGTAAGGAAGATTACAGTAGGGGCGGTCGCCGTGGCGAGGCAGGGCAGAAGGCTGACTTTGGACAAGTTACTTCTTCTAATGCTATCTACGCTGAAACTTCTGCTGGATATTCTAGGAGCCTTAAAAACGAGCAAGCCGGTATTGATTCAAATAATGCCCGCTTGGAACAGATTAATGAGGAAAGGGACAGGCTTAAGGAAAAAGATGATAAAGAAGTAGAGGGCATTCAGGACACTATTAAGGCTAAGAATAAGTATATGGATACTATTCGGAAGGAAATGAATGCCCGCCAAAAACTATTTGATAAGAAGGATCAGGAACGCCAACAAGATTTAACTCTTGAAGGCTTAATGCTTAATATTAATAAGGCTCGTAATGATGGTGACCTTTTGGGTGCCGCCCTTGCTCAGAGTGCCTATAATGCTGAGTTGGATAAGCAAGCAGAGTTAAAGAAGAAGCAGGCGGCAGATGAAAAGGATCAGGCTAAACTTGATTCTACTCAGGAAGAAATAACTAAACTTAATGAGAGAGTTGACACTATCAATAAGTTGGCTGGCATTAGGGATAAGGCTTTTGAGGCTGAGTCAAAGACTTTAACAAAGTCAAATGCGGCTGCTCAGAAAAGAATGGGCGTCCTTCAAACACAGTTAGAGAATGCTGCTACTAATGCTCAAAAAACTTCGACTGCGGTTCAGACCGCACAAACCAAATATCTAGAAGCCCTAATGACTGGCAATACGGATAAAATTGATACGGCGGCTAAAGCGTTAGAGGAGGCAGTTAAGAAACTTCCCCCCAAGGCAGAGGCCGTGGCTACTGCACAAATTAAAGCAGTTCAAAAAACTTGGGCTGACTACACAGCCGACCCTGCAAATACAATTTTTATTAATTCAAATGGCACCATTACGGATATGAAATTTCCAGACATATCTGTAACTATTGATTCAGACGGTAAACTTATTTGGAATTTGAAGCCGGGAGCAGATAGACCAAAACCAACGCCAGCGCCAAACGGTGGAGGCCGGACCCTACCATTTGCTGAGGGTGGATATATTTCAGGGCCGGGAACAGGTACTTCTGATGATATTCCCGCTCGTCTATCTAATGGTGAATATGTGATTAAGGCAGATTCAGTTAAGTCTTATGGAAGGGGAATGCTAGATGCAATTAATAAAAATAGATTTGCTTCCGGCGGTTTTGTTGGTGGCCCCGCCAATGATGTTCCTAGCAGTAATAATTGGTCCCCTCCTGTAAGAGCCACCACTGTAACAAATGGGCGGTACTATAATCGTGGTGGTCGGCACGCAGAAGGATGGTGGGGAGCCTCCAATGGGGGTGTCAATGACATTCATGCCCCTCTTGGCGAAGATTTTAGATCATTAGTTTCTGGTACAGTTTCTAGGGTTGGTAGAGCGCCGGGTGATCCGTTCTATCTTCCCGGTTGGGTTGAAGTTAATAGTTTGGGTGGAACTATTAGATATGCTCACATGAATCCTGATGTAGTGACAGGGCGTAAAGTTCGGGCCGGTGAATCCTTAGGTCGCGGTGGTGTGCAAAAAACTCCTGTAAAGGGCCGAACGATGACCTCCCCCCACCTGCACTTTGCTTGGAAGAATATTCCTGATTTGATTCAACGTGAGTCTGGCGGTCGGGTTCCTTGGATTGGTAACAATGGGAAACCTTTGTCTATTTTCGGTGGCAAGGCTGCGGGTACTCCTTCTAGCGGCGGGGCTTCTGTTGGTACTGCTGCATCTATACCTACTCTTAAGCAAGTATACGATGATGACTGGGACGGGTTTGATTATTCAAACATGAAGGTGACTGGCGGTAACCTTAATGCTGCTTTCCGTTTTGCTGATGGTGGTTTAGTTTCCGGCCCCGGTGGTGGTAGCGATGATAGAGTCAAGGCTCGGCTGTCTAATGGCGAGTATGTTATGCGTGCCGGGGCGGTTAAAAAATATGGTTCAGCCTTCTTTGACCAACTTAATTCTAATGTAGGTTTTGCTGATCGTTCTGATTTAAAGAGGTCAGAGGAAATGCTTAATCGTCAGAACGCTAAACTTCGTGATGCCAATATTAGTAATACTAGTAATGTGGAGTATAATATAAATGTCAACGTTGCAGGCAGTAATGCTTCCGCTGATGAGATTGCAGATAAAGTATTGAGAACTATTAAGAGGCGGGATAGTGCTATGGGGACTAATAGGAGATTAGGTTAATGATTCTAACTCCAATGTTGCAGATTTTTACTGTTGACCCTAACATTCCTAATACTAATGCTCCTAATGATTTGTTGACCCCGTTTACTTTGACTGACCATAATCGTGATCCTTTACAGATTACTTATGAGACTGTTGAGGATGCCTCTAGGATGGCTGATGGTACTTTAAGGAAGTATGTTACTGCCAATAAGAAGAATATTTCTGTTAACTGGAATATGGTTCCCGCCGCTGGCGGCAAACTTTATACATCAGATGGTAATTTGGGGGCGGCATGGCTAAAGTCCTTCTATGAACAAAACTACAATAAACCTATTTGGATTAAGTTATCTTATGCTTCTGAGAATTGGAACTGGAATAATGCTGATGGTACTAATGACAGTTATTTAAATTTTAATAATGTAACGAGTGCTTCGGCTGTTCCCTATATTATTGATAGGGTTGCTATGACTGCTGCTTCGGCGGGTGTGTCTACTGCAACAATTGTGACAACGGCAAGAAATGAAATTACTGTCGCAAACTCTCCATATATTTATGTTAATGGTGTAGATCAAATGTTTAATGGCGTATGGAAATTACAGGGCAAAGGTGCGTCGGCTAATTATTTACAACTATATTTTAACTTTAATATGAGTGGTAATTCTCCCGCAAGGTTTCATCTTAACTCTTACAATACTTCTAGTGGGTACTGTACGTTTAATATTGATAATACTGATTTTATTCAAACAGGCATGGTGGTTGGTATTTCTAATACTAAAAGCGTGGAGGGCGGGTATTCAAATATTAATGGTAACTGGACAGTAACTAGCATTATTAACAATAATTTATTCGTAGCACAGAATATAGGTTCTTATCCTGATGCCACTCAGTCAATTGGATATACTGGCAATGGCTATATAATTAGTTCGCCCTCTGCCTTTTATAAGAATTTAACCTCTTTGTCCCCCGCCGTTGTTGGTCCAGCAGTATCTAGTGATGTGATGAAAGTTTTTATGAAAGATTTTACCTATACTATAAATAAAAGATTTTATACAACAGATTATGTTGATATGAGTATTCAGTTTGTGGAGATTTAGTTGCTTAAAATAGGTGGAAATGCTGAAACCGAATTTGCCTCTGCTAACTCTATTAACATCAACCCCGTTGTTCATATTGAATGGAATTACAATTTAATAGAGAAGCCCTATGTGGTTAATACTTCTTCTGCCGCGCCGCTGGCTGCGGCAAGCATATTGTCAGATAAAAGTGGATGGAATATTGTTGACAGTGGCGGGCAGTCAATTTCTAATGACTACAACAATTTAGGTATCTCATGCGATACTAACCCCGATGATAAAACCGTATATTTTTATGGGAAAAACACCTATGCTGAGTATGCATCCGACGCTATCAATGTAACTCCTGCTAAAAATTCATACTACAAGGCAGTTTTCTATGTCAAATCTGGTGATGTAACAAATTACACCCAACTTAATGCCATTCCTAGAAATCAAATTATTTTAACTCCAGAAACCCCGTATACGTCCGGTTCACCTGTCACCTACTACTATCGTTTGGCTCCGGTGGGGCCGGATGGACAGGTCGCACCACCCGACCCCTATCTTGCAGATGTTCAATCAGTTCAAGTTCAAAGAACTGGTAATGGTTATATTGATGTAGGCATTGATTACGTTGGCAACAAAAAGTATGCGGCTGGTTCTTATCATGTTCTTAGAGGCACTTCGCCCGGTAACCTTTCCTATGTAACTACTGTTAAATTTAATCCAAAGTTAGTTAATGATGCATCCCTAACTGGATCTATCGGTACTTTTTATTATGACGATGTTTCTGATTTCTTTCTTGGACAGAAATTTGTTTTAAACAATCCCTCTGGGAAAAGAGGCGGTGGGCAAAGCGTAAGATCAACGTGGGTGGTTACTGCGATTGATACAGTCAATTTGATTGTTACTGCTTCTGTTGTTTCTTCGACTGGCACCATTCGCCTACCACAGGCGCCGGGAGAACGCACGCGCGGGGGTAAAACAAATACATACGCCATTACTTATAGAGATAAATTATCAACTCCATTAAAGCGTTTAGCGCCGGTAATTAAAACAACCAATAGTACCCTTATTCCTGAGGTTACATTACAAACAAGTGGAACCTATCTTGAAACAACTAGAAGTTTTTTAAAGGTCTATGAAACCCCAAATTCTGAACCTACATACAATAAAGGTTCAGTTGAATTGGACAGCATTGGTTTTAAAAAGATAGAAATTCTTTTTGGTTCCACAGAAGCATTTAACACTATTAGGTTTAACTTTAATGTCGTTTCTCAAAATGCTGGTTCTAGAATGGTTTTATACCGCCCACAAATATTTAAAATAACTAGTTGGGAATTCTATACTTCACCGTATTATCCAGTAGAATCTTGCTTTGAGGGGTTTAGGCCGGGAGAGGCATTACTAAACCCTTACTTACAGAGTGATGATAAATTAATTAATAAACATAAACTTGGCCTATCCGGTGCAACCTTTGCGAAGCCATCGTCCTTAATGGTTTTTAGTCCAGATGCTCTGTATAATTCTTTGCGTCCATACAAGCAAATGTATAATTCTCTAACTGACACTAATTTGAAATATTATGTAAGCGACAAGTTAGATGTTTTGACTGACCCTAAAGATGGCAATAGCGGTCAAAAAATATCCATACGCGCTCAATACAATAACTATATGTCTATCAATAAAATTGTTATTAAAGGCTCTAATTGTTTAACGGACATTAGGCTGTCAACGGGTAATGTTAAATTGCTAATTGGTGATGGTAGCACTGTTACAATTCCCTACGGGGCAGGTGATTTTAATGCTTCGGGAATACTCACCTTATATTATGATGGGGCTGTTTGGTCTACGACAAAGCCTTCCTTAAACTACCCTCCCGCCCTTAGCGATTCGGGTGTTTTGATAAACGTTTTGCCGGAAGTAACCGGAATTATATTTAATATGAATACTCTTTCTTGGAGCAATAAAACTCTTATTGAGAGTGGTGATTATGATTCTAACCGCAGGGCACACATTTTTGAAATATCCCCTCGCCTAGAAATTGATGTTAGTGGTTTAACTAAAAGTGTTAATGTTAACAAACAATTAGATAACGGTAATTCGGCGGGGTTCCCCTTGGGTATTTCTAATGCCAACTCAGCAGACATTACTCTCAGTAACATTCCGGTAACCCTAAACTCTTTCCCGCACACAATATTTGACCATTATTCAGATTCTTCTACTTTTGCCGGGATGCTTAAAAAGAACTGTAAATTTACAGTATGCCTAGTATCTGGACTTAATAGTTTTTATGAATACATTCCATTTTTTACTATGTATTCAGAAGAATGGAATGTTAGTGGTTTTGAAGTTTCAATTAATCTATTTGATGCCTCTAAGACTATTTTAATGTCTAAGCAGGCTCCTGACTATTTTGGTGAATTTGAAAGCATGTTTGAAACTATAACAACTATTTTAGATGTTAGCGGTTTTTCTGATTATGATTACGATGGATTAAGAGTTTTATTAAAAAACCGCGCGACTAAGACTACGCACTTTTGGTGTGACAAAAGTAAGCAATCATTATTTGAAGCGTTACAGGGTTACCTTGCCGCCCATCAAATATCAGCATACATTGATGAATACGGAATTTTAAGATTTATTGATTTAGAAAAAATAGTTAAAGATTACTATGATGAAACTTTATCTCCCGACTTTGCAGTAACAGATAAAGAATTAACTCTTTTAAATTCTGAGGGTCAAGAAATTAGATATATAGCAAATATCATGAATGATTCTTATTCTGAAAACGTTACGCCCCAAGTAGGAAAAGTTTCTGTATCGTATCAGATACCTACAATTAATTATTCCGGCGACAAGAGTGATAGTTTTCTCACGGGGACACAATCGGCAGCCGAGGTCGGGGTTTGGTCTAGCAAAACTACCACGGGGCTTGCTAGAACTACAGCAGACGTTTCTGTAAAATATAATGCAGAGTCCATGTTTATCTCACCATCTAAATTCTTAGACCCAAACAAAGGCTTAGACAGTCAGAAGGGCACATTCTTTTTACAGGGTGAGTTAGTCTCATATGAGGGTCTTTCCTACAAGTTTACGCCCATCCAAAATAACGTTGTTCTGACAGTAAGAAGTAAACTACCGTATCCAAACAAAAGCCTTGCTTTTAATGCAATTATTCGTTCTGGTAGTGACCTTACTGAAATTACTCAAGATTTAATGAATCAAGATCCTAGCATTACTACTGTGAAATATGATTTCACAGGGAAAATACATGGACTCGCTAGAGGCCAAAGATTTACTAGCGTAAGAAATCATAAGATGTTTGATGAAACTGGAAGGGACTCATTGAATGGATATGAAAATCCCGCAGGTAATTTTAGAGAACAGTGGATTGATAGCGCGGGTAACTTTCAAAACTCTTTAATTGTGGGCGGGAAATCAATAAAGCCCAATATTCTATTTCACAAAAATATTGCTACATTTACAGTAGGTAATCAGACTAGGCCTATTGTTTTATATCCAATTGCTTCTACTGATTCTGGTGAAAAAACAGTGCCAACATCAGCCTCTAACTTTAATACATTTTCAACAGTCTTTAGGGCACCAGATCCTAAGTTTAACAAGCAGGTCGCTCTCGGAATTTTTGTTGATACTAACTATGGTCCTTTATTATTTAGACTTTTAAACGCTGGTAAAACCACTAAACTTTTAAGGAAATTAAATACTAGCAACACTATTAAATTAAGTTCTATAGATCAAAAAGGTAATCCAGTTTCTACTAAGGCTACAGGATTTTATACTAAAAACGTTTTTGATGGCAAGCCACACAGACTGACTGTTATTTTTCATAACGAAAATAATAGAAATACAGTAAATATACCGGGGGGTGCCCTAAGTTATTGTACCGTATATGTTGACGATAGAAGATATGGAACTTTTATAGTGGACGGTGCCAGAAATATTAAATTACAAGCAAAGTGGGGTTGTTGGGCTGGCAATAACTCTACGGCTTTAAATTTTCCAAAGGGCACCACCACCGCTAAACAACAGTTAGAGTCGTTAAAGTCGGCAGCCAAGGTTGATTTTTATGAATTGTATGGTGTGAATTGGTTTGAAGGGAATGGCGTAGAAATTGATAATAGGCGCGTTAAGCACCATTGGGAGTCTAGCGAGTTTTTAAGAAAAATTATGAATAAAGATCCTGAGGCTGAACCTAAATATTATTTTTGGGGTCCATTGTATTTGACTGGTGCTCAATTTATTGAGAATGAAAGTTTTAACACTAATCCCATTTCTATTAAAACTGTTAGGTCAGAGTATGGTGGCTACAATCCTCATTATACTGCTGGCACTAGAAGTAAACTTAGGGTCGCTAGATCAGACAGCATTGGTTTTTCAAGAATTAACGCATCGCCTTTTAGATTTAGTCAGGCGGCGGTAAACCGAGACAATGGTGCCATTTTCTTGTCGGTTACTGATGGTAAAATCGGTGACGGTGTTATTTTTCCCTATACGGTAAGAGCATTCTATAGCAAATTGTCTGATGCTAAACAATTAGAAAGAGTTGTGGATGCTGCTAATTTGAGTCAGTCTATTAATATTGAAAGCCCTTGGGTTCAAACTGAGCGGGATGCTGAGATTCTTCTTGACCGCATAGCCCTATTTGCTTCGTCTTTTAACTCTGAGGTTAATGTTAGTATTTATGGTAATCCTTTAGTTCAGTTGGGCGATTTCTGTCAATTGGTTTATTCTCTTAAAAAGATTGGCTATGATCCGAATAGCCCAACGGGTGGGCTAGATGAGAATGTTAAAACTTTCCTTGTTAAAGGTATTTCTCATGACTTTAGTAATGGCTTAAAGACTCAACTTACCTTAAAGCCAATGTTTCAACTGCCACAATAACACTTTATGTTGAAAGAAATGTATAATGAATGTATTAATGTATTTATTTTGGAGTATTGTTGAGAGCGTATTCACCACCAAAGGCTGGTAATTCTGATAATCGTCAGGGCGACTCTAATTTCTATAGAGTAACGTTAACCGTTGACGATCAAAGAAATAACGACGTTTTTAGGGCAAGTTATCCTGAGGTTATTTTTTCAGGAACGCTACCTCCGAATATTTTAAAGACTTTCGATCAAGACGTGGTTGATAGGAATAGGCCGGAAGTTAGATCAAGAAGTATTCCCGTTGACCCTTTATCCTCTGCATTGGATGCTCCCGAGGGGAGCGGCATCCTTTTAGCAGAAGAAGACGATTTAGATTATGTAGAGGCACAAGATTACTATATTTTTAATGACCCTGAAATAACTCAGGATAAAGATTTTGACTTCTTTGAAATTTTAGATGAGGGATACGATCCCGCTTTTGATGATAATGCGCGTGACCCGTATGCCCCGATAGATAAATATGATGAGGCTGACGTTACGGTTAATCCCGATATGATTCCACCTAGCAATATATCAGTTTATGACATAGCGTTGGAAGAAAAAAGAGTTTCTTCGGACGGTAAGCCTTCGTACACCGCACCAGTATCGTTTACTGTGCCTGATGGTTTTAACGCTGATGATTTTGAGATAAGGATTGTTAAATTATGATAGAGGGAATTTATACTGTAAGTTCTAATGGAGTCGTTATTGGTGAATATAAAAATATGTTGACCTCTAATGGCATTTCTACCATTAATGCTTTTCTTTCTGGTAATACTTTTGATTGGGCCGGGTCTTTGGCGATAGGTTGTCTTAATTCATCTTCTACTGTTCCTTCTACTGAAAGATTACAGTATGAAATATTAAGATACCCCGTCACACTTAAAACATATAGTCCTAGCGGCTCGTCATCCTTTATGGTTTTAAAAACGACTCTTGATCCTGCTGATGATTTTGATTGCTACGAAATAGGTGTCATACCAGCAAAAGTTAATTTAGATAATTATTATGATAATACTAAGATTAGTGATTTTTCTGAATTTTCTTCTGGATCAACTTTGTGGAAATATGGAAACGGTAATCTAGCAACATTGAGAGATACTTTGCCCGCAACAAGATCGGGCACAAACAACATAGTTCTGTCAGTGACTGCTTCTAGTTTAACTAATACTGCCATCATTAATGGTCTAGATTTCCCCGTCCAAAATTTCTATGAGGGAAGTAGCCTAGAAATACTTTACTACGCAAGCACTACAACTTCTTCTATTAACTTTTCAGTAAAATTTGGTGATGACTCTACCCCACAAAATGTATGGTCATCTTCTACGGTTAATTTAACTGCCAAGGCTGCCAGTGCATTCTATACCTCATCAGCATTAATGGGTCCAAAGCCCGATGACTTTGATAATTTTACTAGCGTATCGGTGACCTTTTCTGGCAGTAGCGGTGCAGTAATTCTGGATCATTTAAAGTTTTCATACGGAGCGCCGGTATTAAATGATTTTAAATTAGTTAGCAGAGCAATATCTTCATCCTCCACCGTACCTTTGTTTGGTAAAGTTTTTTCTCAACCAATGGAAGTAGAGTATAAGTTAAGGTTAATAGATGGCTGATTATTCTAAACTTTTAACTGGGCTAGAGCCGGGTGCTAATTATGCAGTACAAATCAGAAGTAGGAATACGGACGGTGAGGCTAGTGAATGGTCTAACACTTACAGTTTCTCTACGCCGGACGCTAAGACTGCGTTTGGTAGTGCTACCCATCCTATAACTGGAAATATTTTGTCGGGTTCAGTAACTCAGGGACCGGGCTTTATGGCAATTACAAGTTCTAGTTATTCTGACACTGGTATAGAAAATTTTATTATTTCCACGCCCGTTCTTTCAAGTAGTGGGAGTTTCTTTAGAACTACTATTGGAACGGGTCTAATTGCATTTGGATGGAATAATTCAGGTCAATATACACCACCGGGTGAGGGATTTAGAACAGAGTATGCAAAAATTGCATTGCTTCCAAATGCGGGTGGTGGTACGGACTCTGAGTTACAAATTTTTAATACCACTGGGTCAATTACAATGAGGGCACAGCAACCCATTATTGTTTATAACTCATTAAAATTGGCTGGCTCTACTAATCCTGCTGATATGCCATTTACCGCTTCGGTTGGAGACATAGGCCTATCACGACCGGGCGGGGTCGGAGGCTATGTTTACTTTGGAAAATCATCTAGTGGTAGTGCTGCAAATGCTTACATCGGTTTTGGAGGTTTAAAGAACACAAGTGGTAGTTTAGTATCAAAAATTGAAATTTCTGACCCTATCCTTGTTAGGGGAAGTATAATGTCTGGATATGGTACGGCATATTCAACATCGGATACTGATGGTATTTTGTATTTGGGGTATTCCGGTGGCGATTCAAGTTCTCATTCTTCTTACATTAAATGGACCGCTTCGGCCAGTCAACTTACAAGTAGCCACACTATTACCTCTCCGTCAGACTCTAGAATTAAAAGAAACATTAACCCTATTCATGACCACGACCTATTAACAAAAATAAAGAATTTAATACCAGTTGAATACAATTTAATTTCAAGTAACACTGGAGAAATAAATGATAGAAAATCATTTGGCTTTGTTGCTCAACAAATAAATGATGTTTTTCCAAATATTGTTTATGGTCCGACTGAGACAGAAAGCGAATATGAAAGTAGATATCATTTAGACTACACCGCCCTCATACCAATTTTAACTAAAGCCATACAACTTCAACAAATACAAATTGAACAATTGACTGAGAGTATCACACAACTACAAAATGATATAATTGGTCTGGGTGGTTGATGTGAAAGATACTAATTATAACATTGTGCAAGGAGATAGTTTTTCTCTATCTATAACTTATACGGACCCTTCGGGTGTCCCTATTAATCTTACCAACGCTTCCGCCCTGATGATAGTTGCGGATCAGCCGGGTGGCAGTATATTTTGTGCCTCGGCCTGTGGATTTGCAGCCACGCCAGCAAACAATGATGGTATTACTATAACGGCATCAGCGGGAAAACTTGACATTAATCTAACCCCCGCAAAAACGCGCAAATTTAATTTACCCAAATCAGCCTACCAAGTACAAATTAAAACTTCTACTACTAGTACAACTTTACTTAAAGGGTGGTTTCAGGTAGACGCCGGGGTCATTGACTAATGGCCGATAATATTAATGTAAGTAGTAGTGTAAACAATATTGTAGTTACTAGTAATGAAAATAGGGTTATTATTAGTTCACCCGGCCCACAGGGGCCGCAAGGTGTAGCCGGATCATCTGGAAGTTCTACCGGGGGCGGTGGAGGAAGCATTGCAGTCGCTAATTCTAATAACGTCCTTACGTCATCTGCCACATATTTAAACTTTACCGGAGGCGGGGCCACTCTAAGAACAATGGCTCATCAGTAACCATCAACATTCCCTTGGGCGGGTCGGCAAGTAATGCTGACTCTTTAGGTGGATTTTCAGCCTCAGCGTACGCCCTATTGTCAGGTGCTAATTTTATAAGTGCTAGCATTTCTGGAAGTGCTTTAGCAACTCAACCATATGTATTAGGTCGTGGATATCAAACAACCAGTGGTAGTGTTTCTTATGCTGCATCTGCCGGTGCTGCACCAACACCAGCGAGCGTTACCTATTCTGCAAGTAGTGGCATTTCAGCATCGTTGTCTAATTTTAATCAAAATAATTATGCATTACTGAGTTCTGCTAATTTTAATGCTGCTAGCGTAAGCGGTTCCGCAATAGCAACCATTCCATATGTTAACTCTTTAGGATATGTAACGTCTAGTGGATCAATAGCAAACGCGGGGTATGCTGCATCAGCAGGTGCAGCACCGACACCTGCATCAGTTACATATTCAGCAAGTTCTGGTGTAAGTGCATCTTTGAGCGGTTTTAACCCTAATTCTTATGCATTATTGTCGGGCGCTAACTTTACATCGGCAAGTATCTCTGGATCGACAGTTGCCACTCAAAACTTTGTTACATCACAGGGTTATTTAACTTCTGCAAGTTCTATTAATTCAGCATCGCTAGGCGGCACAGCCGCCAGCGCATATGCATTGTTAGCATCCTCTAATTTTACTGCTGCTAGCGTCGGCGGCGCAGCCGTCGCTACGCAGCCCTATGTTAATTCTTTAGGTTTCCTAACCTCTAGTGGTTCTATTTCTACTGCTTCTAATAGTGCATCGCTAGGCGGCGTAGCCGCTAGCGCCTATGCCTTATTGGCATCACCAACATTGACTGGTGCGCCACTAGCACCTACTGTTGCTGCGTCAGTAAACAATACTCAAATTGCAACGACGGCATTTGTAAGAAATATTACTTCTACAGCATCATTAGTAAACTCAGGATCATTAAATAATATTGCCGCTAGTGCATATGCTTTACTAGCCTCTGCAAACTTTACTGCTGCTAGCGTCGGCGGCGCAGCCGTCGCTACGCAGCCCTACGTTAACTCCCTAGGTTTCCTAACCTCTAGTGGTTCTATTTCTACTGCTTCTAATAGTGCATCATTGGGCGGGATTTCATCATCGTCCTATGTTTTATTAAACTCACCAAGTTTTAACGGTACACCGCTAGCCCCAACCGCTGCAAGTACAGTTAACAATGCTCAAATTGCAACCACGGCATTCGTAAAACAATTACTTTATCCTCAAACATTAGCATTTACGGTCTCAGGTTCTTTATCCACGGCGGGACCGTGGGATTACAGATTATACAATGATACAGGGCAAAATAGAATTATTACAGGTGTCAGGGCTAGCGTAGGTACTCCTTCGTCGGGTTCAAGTATAATTATTGATGTTAGAAACAGCGGGTCAACTATTTTTACTGCATCTGGATTTACTTTGCAGTCTGGGTCAGTTACTACCGGCCTAGTAACTACTGGTTTTAACTCTGGCTCTACTGTATTAACCACTGACTATTTAACTGTTGCACTAAAGCAAGTCGGATCAACAAATTCTGGATCTAATCTAGTTGTCCAAGTAATGTGGACTTAACCTAAGGAGAAAATATAATGCCTGCATATTCAATTACTGAGGCTGCTGGTCAGATTACTACATCTGCCACAGGCTCCCCGTCTTTGTCAACCCGCGTACAAGTTGCCCTTATCAAGTATGCCGCTACTAGGTTGTCTGGTGCTACTGGATCGGAAGCCGCTTACATTCGTCGTATTGCTAACAATCCTGCTGGTGAGGCTAATGCTGTTCTGCCGCTGGTAATCTCTAATATCACCGTTGCGACGACTTCTGCTGCGCCGACTGATGCCGAGTTGACTTCGGGTATTGCGGGCATTTGGTCTTTCTTGACAGGATGATTTAATGCCTATTGGAGTTACTAGTGCTATATCTTTAAGTATCCCTGCGGTCGCGGGAACTGCCTCTACGACTATAACTAGCGCATCTCTGTCTGGACCGCCAGCGGGGTCTTTAGTGGTGGTATTTGCTTCGGATACGGGAGGTGCCGGTGATGGATCTTATAGTTTTGCTGGTCCATCACCTTCAACCGGATGGACAACTATCCTACAGTTGGCCGATAATGAAGCCGTTGGGGATCAAACATATGTAGGCGCTTATTATGTTACTGGAAGTTTTCCTAATACATTTTTTACTGGTGCTCTAGGTCTAAATATAACTGCTGTAGTTCTAACTGGTGCTGCGGGACCAGTAGTTATTGATGGTGACATAGGTACGACGCACGCCTTCGTAGCCCCCGCATTTGCAACAACATCAACTATAACCACTGCAATAAATAATTCAATGCTATTGGCATTTTTTAGCGCAAACCTTGTTAGTGGCAGGTCATGGTCCGCTACCCCTCCTACAGGTACATTTCTTGCAGCGCGATCAACTTCTGCTACATCAGTGGCTCCTGCTGCTGCTTTATATTATCTAGATCGTGGCACCAATACAGGTGTTGTTAATTCACTCACTGCAAATCTTTCTGTTACAGGTGGCTCTACAACAACAATATTATTAGCGATTAAAGAATTTACATCTGGTGGAGGGGGACCAGCAATAATTATTGTTCCCAAAATTGGTTGGGGCATACTTCTATAATTATGTTCAGACTATGCCTTCGTGATATAATTTATTAAAGCACATGATGGGATTTTAAAGTATGCCGATTCAAATTCAGTTAAGGCGAGGCTCCGCAGCGGAATGGACTTCCGCTAACCCCGTTTTAGCGGCGGGGGAAGTTGGTTTAGAATTAGATACCACTAAGATTAAAATTGGTGATGGTAGTTTAAGTTGGAATTCTTTATCATATTTTTCTTCGGGTAGTGCAGGTTCTAGTAACTATACTGCTTCTGCTGGAACAAGTGCTTCTTTAAATAATATCCCGGCCAATTTGTATGCGCTCCTATCTTCTTCTAATTTTACTTCCGCCAGCATTTCTGGTTCTGCTATTGCAACCCAAGCATTTGTTACCTCACAAGGATATTTAACTTCTGCATCTGCAACAGGCAACAGTGCGTCCTTGGGCGGGATTCCCGCAGCATCATATGCTTTACTATCCTCTCCATCTTTTAGTGGTTCTCCTGTTGTTCCTACGGCAGCGGCGGGTGCTTCAACAACTCAAATAGCAAATACTTTATTCATTAAAAATGAATTATCTAATCTTGATAGAACAACTATTAACGTTTCGCAATACGCTGGCTATGATTCAAGTGATGGCACTGTAGCAATGAGTGCTTGGATGCAAGCATATTATGATGCTAGTAGGAATCGTCAACCATTACTTATTCCTCAAAAACCCGGCGCGTTGGGTAGCAAATGGACTCTAACTGGCGGTGTGACAACATCATCAACTGCGCTTTCTGCAAGTTCTGGAAACGACTTTGCTATTACAGTCACAAATTCTTCGATGTTTCCCGCCTCTGGATCTTTTGTTATAATCCTTGACGCCCTAAGTTTGTCCGAAGGTAACTTTACACGAACATCCCCCGCCCCGCTTGACCCTACAACAAGTGCTGGTGCAGAATGGGTTACCGTTAATTCAAGAAGTGGAAATACTCTTTTCCTTGCTGCGCGATCGGCGGGTCCATTACTCTCACAGGGAAAAATTCACACAGGCACCTACACAATTGTTAGGGCATTACCATTTCTTGATAATCTTAAAATTCGTGGCCTATTTCCGGCGGGGTCAGAAGGTCAGCCTGTAGCGGTAGCAGTTACTAATTCAAGTTATAGCATTGAATGTCCTTACTATTGGGGTGGTGGCTCAGATAATTCTGTTGACGGTGCTGAAATTGAAGATATTGCTCACTGGGCACATCAATCAAACTATGACGCTGCAACAAGACGAGCATTATTTTTAGATGGTTCTATAAGTCAATTAACTGATTGTCGTTTTAATCGTTGCCACTTTAAACATTTTACTCAAATTGATTTGGTTTGTTCTCGCGTACAGTTAACTAATCTCTACATAAACAATGGTTATACTGTTAACAGGTCAGGAATTAACTTAATAACATCAACAGCAGAAGGGTATCTTGAACTAGGTGGATCTGACAATGTAATGCGAAATGTATTCTTGGATACTTCTAATTATGTTCCGTCCGACCGAAGCCTCGTCCGTTGTCGTTGGTCTGACTCTGTTATAGATTACCTGTATATTACTCCCGCCCCGGCGCGGGCGATTGAGTTTACTGGATGGATTTCTGGATTACAGATTCCTAACCTTATTATTAATGGACTTAATACTCATGCGCCAATTTCGGGACTAGCGGCGAACAGGCCTAGTGGGGCTAGCGCAATTTTAGGTTTAAATTATTATTCTACTGATACTGGTGTAGTAGAGCGGTACAATAGTGCGTCTACTTGGGTTCAAGTTACTGCTAGTACGACTTTACTTCCTACACAAAGTGATGTTGCGACATTAACCGCTAATTATCCACCCGCCACTACCGGGCTTAGAAGATGGGCACTTGTCAGTGACACTACACTTGATGGAACCGCAAAGGCTTTTTATTCGGATGGTGTTCGCTGGCGTGGCCCCATGCGGTCATCTACGGGTGCCTTGCAATACCTTGGGGGGGACTATGGAATATTATTCAATAACGTAAACGGATCTATAGCAATTGGCAATTTACATATGCGTCAAGTAGCAGAGTTTGATACTGATACAGGTCAAGCAGGGGCAATTAAAATACAAAATACAAACAATAGTGTTGCAACTATCTTAATTGCTAATTTACAGTTAGAGCAAAGTTACGGCACTGATCTAAATGTTGTTACTTCTGGCAGATCAAACCTTATTATTTCTAATGCTGTAAAAGATTTTACAATGACACCTAATTTAACAACTACCGGCTCCGGTAATACTATACTGCTTTATAACTTTGCTGCCAATAGTGCATCGCTTGGTGGTATTGGTGCAAACGCCTATGCCTTATTGGCATCAGCAAACTTTACTGCTGCTAGCGTCGGCGGCGCAGCCGTCGCTACGCAGCCCTATGTTAATTCTTTAGGTTTCCTAACCTCTAGTGGTTCTATTTCTACTGCTTCTAATAGTGCATCGCTAGGCGGCGTAGCCGCTAGCGCCTATGCCTTATTGGCATCACCAACATTGACTGGTGCGCCACTAGCACCTACTGTTGCTGCGTCAGTAAACAATACTCAAATTGCAACGACGGCATTTGTAAGAAATATTACTTCTACAGCATCATTAGTAAACTCAGGATCGCTGGGCGGGATTGCAGCAAGCGCATATGTATCATCTAGCGTAAGTGCATCAATAGGTAACGTTCCTACATGGAATGGTACTAACTGGGCACCAACATCAAGAAACAAATTTAGGCCGGGTACTTGGACATACCACGACGGCACTGGTTTTACAACTACACCATTTACAATTAATCAATTAAATATTGCACCTGTAATTACGGGTGGAAATAGCATTCAAGCATTAACTTTACATGCTGCTGTTACGGGAGTAGCAACTTCTAGCGTTAGAGTTGTAGTATATTCTGATGGTCCTGACGGATATCCTACAACTCTAACGGGGTCAGCACTATTTGACACATCCTCTGCTGGTCAGTATACTTCTTCTGGCTTAAACATACCGGGATCGCCCACAGGTAGACATTGGATTGGCACGGTTGGTCATGGCGCATCATCTGCATCAGCATACGTCTGGGCGGGAAGGATAGCGGGCGCTCCAGTTGGAACGCTATCGGCAAGTACTGGTACGCCGTTTACATCTGGATTAAGGTTTCAATGGTCTTCATCAACCGTACCGCTTGACTTAAGCGCAAGTGTTGCTACAAATGCTACCTATGTTGGCGTTGTAGCAGTCCAACTATCCTAGCCTTGACATTAATATCACCCTCTGTGGTATAGTATTTATACTTGGATATATAGAAAAACTGTATGCCTAGTAAAGTTTTAATAAAAATTAGGTAGTACGGTTACTGTAAGTAACCGTCAACATTATATTATAAGGAGAAATATGTCAGTGCAGCCCGTTGAAAACAACAATTCTACTTTAGAGTTAATTTTGCAGGAATTGCAAAATAGAATTGGTCAAGTTACTACGCAGTATGAAACTCAAATGGCTATTTTGAAGGCTCAGGCTACTCAGGAAATTCAGGCACGGGATAAGCGCATTGAGGAATTGTCAAGGTCTTTGGCGAATGTTCCGGCGAGAACTGCGTAACTATGCCCCCCGTGTACCGGGTGGCCTGATTGCTCTTACTGAAAATGGTTACTTCCTTGTAAAAGGAAATAAACGCTTTAAATTTAATTCAACAAGAGCATTAAATACTTGGAATCTTAAAGTAGTTAAAACTACTGAGTTAGCCATGAGAGATGTTAAAAATGCGGGGCTTGTTGGATTCCGTGATGGTTCTCTCATTAGAGATATATCTAATAATAAGATATACTTAGTATCTGATTATAAAAAATATTTAATCAGCAACCCTGATACTTTAACTGTTTTAGGTTTTAAATTTAATGACATTCTTCTTGTAAGTTCATCAGAAGCAGAGTTGCATCCATATGGAGGAATTTTAAATGCCTAATAATATAGTTGTTAATCTTTCTGATATTAATGTTGCTATTGCCAAGATTAATAATTTAGATAATGGCGCTCGCCGTCATCCTTATAAGATTAGCGATAAGGATGCTGCCCCTATTCCTATTGATGGTTCTTCTCGCAGGATGCTTATAGAGGCTTTTCATGTTAGCGAAAAGCAAGTGGCTAAGGGGTGGGGCACTCAACTGTTGACTGGAACCTACAAACTTAAAACTAATTTTACTAGTTTCCCTGTAGTTACTGCTAACTATGATGGAAAAAAGGCCGGGGTTTCAGTCTGCTTTGACGTTGACTACTCCAAAAGTTCTGATTCTATAACTTGGAACATTAACTCAGCCAAGGGTAATTGGGATAAAACAAAAGATAAGTTCTACGTTCATTTTATTGTTATTGGCACTTAATGTACCATCCCGTAAAGTCTTGGAGCAAGCGATCCAAGAAAATATTTGACGGGTACACTTTAATAGAAATACCTGAACATCCTAAGTCTTTCAAGGGATGGTACTATGAACACCGCCTTGTGATAGAGTGTCAACTTGACAGAATACTACATGAGTGGGAAACTGTTCATCATATCAATGAGAACAAGCAAGATAACAGTTTAATTAATCTTTTTTTATGTACCCGCGAGCAGCACAATAAGGCTCACCAAACAAAGGATAAAAATGACAGACCTTAAGTATTTAGCGGTTAGTGATATTCAGTTTCCGCTGCACGATGAAAAAGCCGTGCAACTATGGCTTAATGTTGTTAAAGGTTTTAAGCCTAACATTATTGACCTAGTTGGCGATATTGATAATGCTGATGCGACTAGCCGTTGGGCAGCCGGGTCATCAGATGAATTGTTTTATGGCGTTGATGTTAAAAAGGCTACTACAGATGAATTAGAGAAAATTGCTTTGTCTAATTTGGAGTATGATGGTTCTCAGCATACTAAGAACTTTCTAGCGGACCTTCGTAAACTTGCGCCTAAGGCAGATATTCATTTGCATGACGGTAATCACGGATGGACTCGTCATGAGAATTATTTTAAGTCTAAGGCTCCCGCGCTATTGGAAAAAATTACTCCCGACACTTTATATGGCTTAGACAAAAACAATATTGTTTTTCATCGGTACGACGCCCTACCTTATAGAAGATTTCATGATATGTATATTCATCATGGTAGTGCTGTTTCTAAGCATAGCGGTGAGTCTGTGAAGGCTGACATTGATGCTTGGGGAGTTTCGATTATTCGTGGTCACAGTCACCGTGTAGGTGACTATCACAAGACTTACGAATTGACGGGGCAAAGGTTAGAGGGATATGAAATTGGTCACCTTATGGACGTTAATAAGGCTGACTATTCAAATCAACGTAATTGGCAGCAAGGGTTTATTTACGGGTACATTGATGATAATGACTATTACATGAATCTTGTAAAGATTAAAAACTATTCTTGCTATGTAGACGGTAAAAAATATTCCGTTGAATAAACAATAAGGAGAAATAATGGATACATCGCTCGTAGTGGGTGGGTTAGGCTTCGGTATTGTCGTCACCATCCTTACCTCAGTTTTAAAGACTATTAATCTAGATTCAAGACAGCGCCAGAGTATTGCGGTTGTTCTTTCGCTATTGGGTGGTGTTGCTCTGACTTGGAATCAATTTGATGGTGATTACTCTACTGCTCATCTTACCCAAACGTTCGCAGCCGTATATGCTTCGTCTCAGTTGATCTATCAGTACCTTCTAAGTGGTACTAATCTGGATCAGGTGTTGACTGCCTTCTCAATTTTTGGCGGTAACCGTAATAACGATGAGGCTGCATTGGAAGAACTTCAAGGTACTCTTACTGATTCTCAGGATGAATCACCAACAGGCGCATAATGTTTTGCAGGAAATGTAACGGACGAGTTTTTGTAGATAGGGTTTTCCACACCGCTCAAAGGATAGAGTTGTTTTGTTTGATGTGTGGTAAGCGATGGATTCTTAAAAATAAACTGAACGGATTTACAATATGGTTAAACGAGTTAGAACGCAGAAAAAATCGCGGCAGGCATGGAATTATTTCTACCTGAACGGCGATCTACATAAAACTCTACAAGCAAATAAATCCGAAGATATTTTAGTCGCTTGGAACTTTAAGATGAATAAGCGCGTTGCCTATAATTTAGCAGATGCATATAATCGTAGGCAACGTGCTTATACTACTGGACAGGTGGCTCGTCTCGTTAACAGGCACATTGATACTGTCAAAAGACATTTGCTCGCGGGAGATATTAGAAAGCCACAAACTGCTATGTCTCTAGATGGCACTAATAGATTACTTAGATATTTATTTAGCGAAGATGACATTCGTGAAGTTAGAGAGTTTTTTTTAACGGTTCACCGTGGGCGTCCGAGGCATGATGGACAAATTACTCATCATGATATTCCGTCCAAGGCAGAACTAGAAGCACTTCTCAGAAATGAGAAGGTGCTATACACTAAGAATTCCGATGGAGAGTTTATGCCCATCTGGAAGCAGCCTGAATGGTAAATTTACACTATTAGATCGGAGCAATAATGTCTCAGTTGTCAGATAGCAGTCAGCCTACAGTTGTTAAGGTTGATCTTTCGTATACCCGCAATCTAGGTAATTATGAAAACATCAAGGTTACGCTAGGTGTTGAGGATACCGCTAGGGCCGGGGAGTCCGTGACAGTGGCTATGGATCGTGTCTATGCCTTTGTTGAGAAGAAACTTATTGATAAGATGTCTGAGATTGAGAAAGAGTTGAAGGGTAAGTGACTAAGGATACAGCAAAACTATGTTTTGCTCTGATTGGTCAGTATGAGACTCTTTACTTCTCAAAGTATGGTAAGCGACCTGTCATTAATCGTCACAGAGAGAAGTGGGCGATGCAGGACGTTATTGATAGCATCGGCTATGACCGATCTAAAGAGTTGCTAGATTATTATTTTACTGTAGAAAATGCAGGGCATCCCCTGTCGTGGTTTTTCTATAACTTTGATAGGCTAGATGATATGCAGTTGAAGATTAAAGATGACGAGCGCCGCCGCGCAAAGATTAGGGCCGCTACTAAGGAAATGATGGAGGCACAATGAGTACAGAATCTTCTGTGATTTCTGCCGTATGCAAGAACAAAGACATTGCAACTTTGATGCAAGATAACGTGGATGACTTGTTTGAGTCGCATCGTGATGTTTGGGAGGGCTTGAAGTCTTACTACAAAAAGTTTGGTTCCGTCCCTGAGGTTTCCGTTCTGGTTGATAGGTATAGTAATTTTGAGCCACAGTCCGTTAATGCTGAAACTGGCTACTATTTGGACGAGTTAAAGAATGACTTTCTTTCTTCTAAGATCAAGGGCATGTTGCTCGCCGCAGGCGGCGACCTAAAGAAGAACGCTGCCGCTAGGGTTTTGAATGACATTCAGGCTGAGGTCGCTAAACTGTCAAGGCTGAGCAATACTGTTAAGGACGTTGACATTACTGACTATGAGCAGGCAGAAAAGTATTTTGTTGCTCTGCGTGAACGTTCGGATATGATGGGCGGGCAGCCCGGTATTAAGACTGGCTTTCAGGCTATGGATTTTGCTTACCCTACTGGTATGGCTCCCGGCCACCTTATTGTTGTTATTGGTTGGCCTTCTCGCGGTAAGTCGTGGGCTACTGGATATATGGCATGTAAGGCATGGGAGCAAGGCTTTAAGCCTATGATTGTTTCTATGGAAATGTCTCCTGAGAATATGCGTGAGCGTTTGTATACCATGATGGGGTCGGGGGTGTTTAAGGCTTCTGATTTCTCTAGGGGCACAGTAAACATTGATGACTTTAATTCTTGGTCTAGGAAGAAGATGGCTGACAAGCGCGGGTTTATCATTGTGTCGAATGAGGGTGTTGCAGATGTTACTCCTTCAACTATTCAGGCTAAGATTGACCAACATCGCCCCGATTTGGTGATTGTTGACTATCATCAACTACTTAATGACTCTAAGCGTTCTAATTCTGAGGTTGAGCGTAACCGTAATATTTCGCGGGAGTTGAAGTTGATGGCTGTTAGAAATAATCTTCCTGTTGTTGACATTACTGCTGCTACCGCTAATGATGTTTCTGACCATAATGGACCGCCGATGCTTAATCAGGTCGCTTGGTCTAAGGCAATTGAGTATGATGCAGATATGGCTTTTGCCGTTCATCGTCAGACTGACACTAATATCATAGAAGTCGTGAGTAGGAAAAATCGGCATGGTTCAGAGTTTGGATTCTATCTAGATTGGGATATTAACAGGGGCGTTGTTAAGGAACTGTTTGATTTGCCTCTTGAGTAGTTTATGATTAAAAACAATTTAATTAAATTTTGTTTGGCTCCTTTGCGTTGGTATAATTTACACATAAGGAGAAAACTTAATATGAGAAAAATACATAACTTTACTGTCACCGGCATTATCCCTAGCGATTCTGAATTTATTAAATGCCGGGAGTTGTTTGAAAGAACAATTGTTCAAGGAATGAGAGACGGTGGGTATGTGCCGGTCCTTGACGTTTTACCGCAGTTTTCTGTATCATACAACATGAGTCAAGATAACTATACTTTTTCTCTAACAATGTTTGGTATCTTTATCGGTAAGAAAAAGTCTCACATCGTAGAAGGTTTTACTGGTCAGGAATTTATTCCTAGATAGGAATTTAATGTTACTTGAAGTTTATAGCCAGTCACACGTTCGTTCTATTCTTAAAAAATTAAATCTAAGCATTTACGGTGAAACATACAACGACTTTCTTTGCCTGTGTCCTTTTCACGGTAACAAGAATACTCCTTCGTTTTCTGTAAGTCATTCCAAGGGTGTCTATTTATGCTTTAATCCTTCGTGTGGGGCTAGCGGCACGGTCCTTGATCTAGTGTCTATGGTTACAGAGAGTAACGACTTTGAATCGTTGAGGCTGATTCAGTCCTGTAAGACTAGCGCAGAGTCGTCGTTTGAGTATGAGTTGGATAAGATTCTTGAAGATAAGCCTGAGTTTGTAGAGTTTCCTCAATCAAAACTTGATGAAATGCACACATCCCTACTTGACAGTAAGGGTATAGAGGCGTTAAAGTATTTGCAGTCAAGGTTTATTGATTTAGATGCTATACAATTATTTAGGTTGGGGTATTCAGCGAAGCAGAACATGATTATTGTTCCGGTTCACAGCCCCCAAGGTTTACCTGTAGGATTGGTAGGTAGAGGTATTGCAGAAAAGACTTTCAAAAATAGTCGCAATTTGCCGCGATCCAAAACATTGTTTAACTTGCATCGCGCAAAGACGCACGGCGGCACG